>OGDN01000072.1_pt1 | contig 174314 bp, 153 predicted proteins | sample 1570271 | NCBI WGS metagenome assembly OGDN01 (sample SAMEA4384481, study PRJEB24528) | human gut metagenome
AACAAAATCTTTAGTTCTATAACAGCCACAATAAATATTTGCTCGATTATATAAATTCTCATCAGATTTGTTCTTCTGCTTCAAGTACTCATTATGCTTCTTGTATCTTTTTAATGGCAGATCTCTGACACTGTATTCATTGTAATATGCATCAAACGGAATATTCTGTTTTCCCTCTTTTATTGTTAAAACCAATTTCGGATAATCTGATGGCGTGAAATATTCTTCTAATTTCCAAAAATCAAATATCTTATTACATTCCGCTGTTAAAGAGCTGTTTATCATCATATACCTACTTTCTAATTGGAACACGCATAACTATGCTTTAGTTCCATTTCATCTTCCATTTTTAAAAATCCATTTTTTTCATGCAATGTATGAAATGCAGTATGCTCATCTTCTAACCGCTTTCCATTAGAGAACTGCTGTCGTTTAGTACCAATGTCTATTGTAAAATAGTACATTTGCCTGTCTATACTATTATATTACCTGCCATATAATAATATATCAATCCAATTTTCCTGTTATAATTTTTTTGCTTGAATTCATTAACAAATTTGCTCCATCTGAGGAATTGCTAGTTTTCTGTTATCGATTGCAGCATATCGATTTTTTGACGAGTATTTGACGCTTACCTCTAATGCTGTAAGGAAAGTTAGATGGTTCTTAATCAACGCAAAAATAATAATGCCTAACGGCATAACCACTAGGCACTACTTCAATTTCAATATTTTATTGTTGACATTTCCAAAGTGCCATTGGATGTTCTTTAATCCTCTCCATAATTTTTCATCATTAAATAATAATTTCGTAACATACTCTTTAGCAATAAAACAATCCATGTAATCCTGCTCTCGTTCCGTCAACTGCATTAGATTTACAATCCCTTTTCTTCGCCTTTTGTTTCAGATAATTTTTCCCACAAATTTGATAATAATTTGTATCTCCAATTGGATGTCAACTTATCATTCTTCTTATCATTATCTTTGATTAATGGATAACAACAAGCTTTATGCACGTAGTTATAATATATATTTTCATCATCTTCACTATAGCCTTGAATCTGAGGTCCATCGTTATTACATAATACTAATTGTTTAATTTCACTATATCCATCCTTCATTTCATTTAAGATATGAATATTTCCCGTTATTGCATCAATATTTGAATCCTCGCACCTAGAAATCTCCTTCGTCAAAATATTCTTTTTCGCGTTATCCAACTCTTTACCTTGTACTATTCTGCAAGGTGATAATACGATTTGATTATAAAGCATTTTTAACTCACTGGCATTAGTAATTTCATATACATACCACCGTATTTTTCTCAGATTATTTCTTCCCCAAAATATCCTAGGCTTTTCATTTCTATCTGTTTTTAATTCTAGATTACAATTATCTATTTCTATTTTTTCGGTAAATATTGTATACATATTGATTCCATCTAAAACTCCTTTTTCTTCAACAACCTTTGCTCATTACCATTTTGTCCTATTCTTCTGGAAGTACCACCCTTTCAGTCGTGTCATCACATTTTGAAAAAAGTCCTAAATTCTACCAATAAATCCAAAATCTTGTACTCTCTTTTTTGATTCCGTCTATTTTTCCAATTAATAAACGCAACTACACATTGATTATACCAACATTGATACCTCTTCAACAAGCACGATGCCATAGATTTTCTCAGACCCGAAGAAAAAGCAACGCTAGCTAAAGATATTTTTTAGCACTTTTTCAATATTTTATCTGAGCCAGGCCTTAACAATGGTAACAATTACTTTCCTTTGTCATATTTAATTCTACAATATCATTATATAAACACCTGAAATTATCTACACTCTCATCTAAATGCCAATGTCCGAAATACCACTCCTCAAATTCAAGTTTTTCCGCAATCTGATTAAAATATCTTTGGAGTGTTTCCTCACCTGGATAAAGGTACATCACCAATTCATTAGCTACAAATTCAGGACATGTATGCGTAAGAACATAATCCACATTCCAATTATTTTTTCTTTCAGCTCATCTACCTTTTGCTTTCTTTCCTCCGAAGTGATACCCCAAAAGAACATATCAGACAAAATCTTAGCCGCACATATTTCCTTTACCAACTCATCTATAGATGATTGCGCAATAAAAAAATTAGCCATAGCACTAATATCCTCATGATCAAAACTATATCTTTCCAAACACAATTCACTACTATGAGTATAGAGGCAAAATTCTTTATCCACTAAGGCGATTTCATATTATGTTACCTGCCATATGAAAATATATCAATCCAAAATTTATGACTTTTTCGCATTTCTGGGTATCTTACTTCATTTTCCTCTCTCATACCTACACCGACTCACTTCTCTGGGTATCATGCTTGTTTTTTCCTCTTCTATACCCACTACGTCTATCTTGTCAAAAATTGCTTAAGAACCAACAATAGCCCCAGCAAAAAGCTGGGGCTATTGTTTCAACTATTTTGGAATATTTTCAAAAATGCTTAACATCCAAACTTCGTCACTTTCCTATTTCTTACTCATATCCTTAGACTTCTGTACACAAGCTCTCTGTGCCTCGATTACTGCAGAGCGCAACCCATTTTTTTCCAACTCTGCTACTGCTGCAATCGTCGTGCCACCCGGTGAACAAACAGCATCTTTCAGAACTCCCGGATGCTCTCCTGTTTCTAATACCATCTTTGCTGCGCCAAAGACAGACTGCGCTGCAAATTTATAAGCTTGCTTTCTTGGCATTCCATCAGCTACTGCTGCATCTGCCATTGCCTCGATAAACATATACACGTAAGCAGGAGAAGAACCGCTCACACCAATCACAGCGTCCATCATAGTCTCCGGCACAATCTCTGCTTTTCCAAAGCTTTCAAAAATTGCCATCACTTCCTGTATTTCTTCTTCGTCAACATGATTATTTGGTGTCACTGCACTCATTGCTTCCCCAACAAGTGCCGGCGTATTTGGCATTGCGCGAACCAATTTTATTTCATGACCAAACATTTCTGTAATAGATGTCAGCGTCTGACCTGCTGCAATGGATACGACAATTTGTCCTTCTTTGCAACAATCCCGGATTTCCGGAATAACCGTAGCAAAAACACCTGGTTTTACCGCTAAAAACAAAATATCTGCTTTTTTTGCCACCGTGGCATTGTCCGTCGTTGCAGCAATGCCAAGTTCTTTTTCTATTTTTTCAACCGTCTCCTTTGTCCTTGCAGATGCCAGAATCTGCGATGGTGTATAAAGCCCTGCGGCAATCATACCGCCCATGATGGCTCTGCCCATATTTCCACTACCGATAAATCCAACTGTCTTTGCCATATTGTCCTCCTGCTTTTTATCATTTGCTCCATTTTAACACATTTGCCGTTCGATTTGAATGGCATGAAAAAGCCTAATATGTCAATCCAAAGTTCAGTTCATAGTAATTGCCTGCCGCATCACGATATGCGTATGCCTTTCCATTCTCATCTTTGAGTTCATCCGGCATATACAAATCCTTATCATAGCCCGGCACATCATTCGGGCTGATACACCTGCCATCTGCTCCCACTTTGATGACGGCATCATTCTTTGGGAAGGTAATCGGAAGTTTACCCGTCGGAGCATATTTGCCAAAGATCACATCCATAATTGCCTCATCATAGGTATCAAATCCGACCGTCAAGGCATCGGAAATTGTCTCCACATTTCCCAGTTCCCATGCAAGGGTCACATTGACATTGGATACAACCTTACCGCCATGTGCATGGATGCTTGCGGCGATTTCCTGCAGATGCTTCATACCGCTGACTGTCGTTTCCTTGTGGGTCGTAGCAAGTGGTCTGCAATTCTCATCCACATCGCAGACTTCCTTATCCTCACAAAGATCCAGCTCCAGATAGCCCGGTGTTGCAGAAAAATATGCGCCGGATGACGGATGTACCATCAAGATTGCAAGATCAGCTTCCTCGTAGGAGTCTGTCAACGTGCCATAACTGGCTGCTAATTCCCGTAAAGTCTGGTTCTCTTTTTCTGCCTGTTCTTTATTCTTATAAAATGCCTCGACATAAATCTTTTTACCGTTTGCATCATATGGTAAAGTTCCGTCATTTTTCAAAAGTACCACAGACTTTCTGTGCACCAGCGCTGCCTCTGCCCGATCAGCTTCATCTGCAATCACACGCTCTGCCACAGCCGCATCCCGGTAAGGATCTTCAAACATGCCAAGAGCAAACATTTCTGTCAATGTGCGCGTCACAGCTCGGTCAATGGATGCATCTGTTAAAATAAGGTCTTCTTTTGCAAATCCCTCCGGCACTTCATGACTGTCGTAATAACCATTTTTGCCCCTCTCATAGGCTTCCATGGCAAGATCATTGTCAAACAGACCACTGATCAGGTCAACACCGGACTGCGTCACAGCAAAACCGATACGCTCCGGCTTATCCAGCGCCTCTACCCCCCAGCACATATTGTGCACGATACCGGTATCGGAGTTAATGTAACCCTTGAAGCCCATCTGTCCACGCAAAATAGTGTCAATAAAATATTTGTTATAAGCAAATCCGTATGGAGCAAAATCAATATCCTGTCCTTTTGGATCCTTCTGCAGAAAACTTTTCTCCTTCGAAGGCTTTGAGTAATATGGCATGATAGACTCTGCATTGTGGCGGATTGCCGGGTAAAATCCCTTAATATGGTATTTCTCCAGACTGCCCTCTGTTGCATAGACATTCCACTGACCTGCAGCATAATGCGGGTCAAAGCCATTCTCTCTGGCTCCGCCGCCTGGAAAATGCTTGACTGTCATCGCTGTTCCATCGAAACCTGCCCCATCTGAGCCATTTTGAATAGCAGGAATCAGATGATCAAACGTTTCCTCAATCAATGCCGGATCCTCACCAAAAGTACCATAAGTTCTCTGCCATCTTGGATCGGTCATACAGTCTGCCATATACATATAGCCCTTGCGAAGACCGCATGCATTCCATTCACGATTGATAATCTGTCCGAATGTATCAATGACATCAAAATTGCCGTCTCCCTTAACTGCTGCTGCAATGCCAAGAGTTCCCGGCCAGGTTGCGAACACACCGGCGGCATCATTCATACCAAAAACAGGTTCGGCATTTTCATTTCGAGAATTGGATACGACCTGTACCGGTACAAAATGATCGCATTCCTCTGCCACTGCCTGTAACTGGTTCAAAAAATCTACCAGATCGGTAGGCGTTGGGTTTGCACGCAGGATCAGATGTCTGGAAAACCAGTCCTTTAACATCGTCTCCGTGCCCGGTAAATGCTGCTCACCAAAAATGGTTTTTCCATCTAACTGCCCGTTATCTAAAACACCGGATTCATCCAACTGTGGCTGATAACCCTCTACGCCACACGGATATTTTCCCATACGCCAGTCCGAGATAAACAATTGAGCGATTTTTTCCTCTAAGGTCAGTTCCTTGACATACGCCTCAGCTCTCTCCTTTGCCGGCAATCGCCAGTCATCAAAAGGCTTGAACTGTCCGGAGCCATCGATATCTTTAAAATATAAGCCATCTTTTTCAATCAGACGGTCTGTTACCATGGAAATATCCGGTCCGTTTTCGTTTTTATATCTTTTTAAAATTTCACTTGCTTTTTGCATATTGTCCCTCCTGCTTCACACATATGACGCACGGTAAGTTCCTGTTCTGTCTCCCGATTGACCAACACGGCGCGCCAAAAATATTACATATATTAATGCACTTTTCTCATCCGAAACAAGTCCTATTTTGCTGTTTTTGGTAAGATTTTTGTATAAATTTGTCCTTTCACAAAAAGAAAAAGCCGCATTCTTACGAACACGGCTGAGACTGTAAATATTACATTTTGTCCTGCAATTTTTTGATTGCCTTCTTTTCAATAAGTGAGCACACGATATAACATATCATTCCTACAAAAGCCACTCCCCAATAGCGTAGCACACAGTATAGATTGTAAGTATATGATTGTTCCAAGATTACACTTTGATACCACCAATCAATAACTATTGTTGTACTGCTACACAAAATCATGATTCCCAAGCATGTCCTGATTATCATCTTTTTTCTCGAAAGAATGCATGTTTTTCTAATCAAAATTCCTGCCATACCTAATGCTATACATGCCAAAAAGATAGAAGTACCAAACCACGAGAACCATCTTTGCGCCTTCACTGCCCATGGACATTTTTCCTCGACCGCCCTATATTGTCTTTCCGCTTCTTCATCAAATCTTCTACGAAAGCTTTCATACTTTTCTGTCTTTCGGGCCTTATATATCTCGCTTGTATCTGAATAATGCAAACCAGCACTCTTCTTTACATCAGATTCAAATTGATTTATATGTTCTTCTACATCTGCCTCACCAGCAGACCAATCTTTATTCTCATATATAGCATTTTCAGCAGATTGAATATAGGTGTCAATAATAGTCGGATATTCAGAACTACTGTAGATTGCCCGCGTAATATCTTGCTGCAAGTCCCCCATACTCCTATCATCTTCCTCAGAAGATGTTTCCGTATAATGTTCAAAAATTGCAACAAACGGGAAACTATCCATGGCATTACTAACCCAGAACTGCATATTGGACGCCGTCATAATTTGCATAATATGAAGTGAAAAGCCGAATATAACAATACATGTCAGTATTCTTTCTTGTTTCCAACTACATCTTCGCTCTGTCAGTGCCTTTTGTAACCTATATGCATCTTCTTTTGAAAACTCATTGTTTGGTATTTTTAGTAAATATAAAATACTAGTTTTCATCCTGCCTGCTTTCATACTCATATAACTTTCTTCGGAGTCTCTTTTCCCTGTATTTTTCCATGTTATACCGGATAAAAGCAATCGCAAACATAGGAATAATGTAAAATAAACTCATACCCATACTATAATTTGCCCTATGCTGTACCACGGTCGTGCAGAACCAACTATATATTTCATAATTCATCCCCGCACACAAAAGCCCAGCACTGCACCAGATGAAAACAACACCTTTCTTCCACAAGACTTTTTTTGTTTTTCGATACCATAACAATGCAATTATAAATATTAAAGCTTCGATTGCAAGACCATTATAACCCGACGCAAACCTATAATACAGCTTTACTTCCTTTCTGTAATTTTTGCTCAGCTCATCGTATAGCATTTGTGCACGTTCTGTTAATGTCTTCTCGACATCCTCATTACATTCTTCTGTGACATAATTCACATTATCATTCGGATATCTTTTCTTCGCCTGGGATTCCATTTCTTTCCCTATCCGAGAAACATAACCTGTAATATCCACCTCTGATGCATCAAATGCTTTATCCTCGCATACCGCATTGCTAATTAACTTTTCGTATTCTATAACTACTTTCGAATACCCTTTGCTATTCAGAAAGTCTGATTGCATTTCATAATAAATTTTAGTAGACTTTGATTCATCAAAGTATGATTGTTGCATTTCACAGCGATAATAATCGTCTGCACAGTTTTTCAATGCATCCGATAACAACAGCCACATTCTGACATTAAATCGTGCCCAGAAATTCATTATCAATATTGCTATAAGCAAGGTCAGCACGACCATTAGGACAATCTGTACTCCATGAAACGTTGCAGTTTCATCTAATTGTTCACGCAGTTTCTTCGCCTGCTCATCCGTTTTGATTTGCATCATCATTTCAAGCCAAACCCTTTGCAATTTCCATTAATAATAATATGATAGCACCACACATTTCTATCCATCCTGTTGTATTAACAGTTTGCATACTCTTATTAGCAACCATATCACTTGCGGATAACGTGAATATATACTTCCAAATATATCCCGGTTGCTGGTTTTGAAGAACCTCAAGTTGATGCATATAATCATTATATTGCTCTTGTTCACTGACGGTCATACTATCTTTCATAACTATTGTAACACCGATTTCCACAAACTCACTTAATCCCTCGGTAGTACTAGCCTCCTTGTGTATTACATACTCCACGCCTATTCTCGCAAGTTCCGTAACGACAATTCCCACATCAATTTCACCATTATAAACAGAAAAACTCATCTTAGCAAGAACATCTAACGCCTCTACTGAACAATCCGAATAGGTCAAATCATAAGAAAAATTATTTAAGAGTTTATTTGTCACTTCATACTCTGGTGTAACGCACATTCCATCTTTAATTTCAAAAGACACCAATCCTTGATCTTGCCCTACCGATACTTTTTCACCTATTTTGCACTCTGTTGTAACTGTACAATATGGTAACTCTATAACCTGTTTTTCTTGTGCTGTTACATGCGTTGCATTCAATGCTAACGTTTGATATGTAGCATCAATAAACCGATTTGCAATCTCTGTACTGCTCACCGCTGGCTGTGTCTCCCCTGTCGTAGATGGGACTACGCTCCTAAAACCTCTATAATCTCCTGAAATTGCCACACAATCCACATTAAACGCTCCGTCAGACGCGCCTTGCTGATACTCACGTATTTGGTCGAATGTCCATTTCTCCGGCAGTGCATAACCTTTATTTCCACTAAAGCCAGTTGACATATCACTAACAAAACACATAGATGCATATCCGGCATTGTATATTCTCGTACAAATATTTCTCGGAGCATAGACGCCTACTTTATACTTGTTACCATGAAAGCGAATATATTCTGCTATCCCTTGAAAATGCGGAATAATATCCTTTGTTGTCTGCTTATCATTAAAGTCATAGTCAACTGAAAAGAATATCGTTTCTCCATAATAGATTCCCAAACTTTCCGCAGCCGTAACCGCTTTTTTCGCATCATTTCGACCTTGATCTCGATTGTAATACTTCACAGTTGTTGTCTCGTCGGGATGTGTTTGATAATATTCTTTTTCGTCCTGATAAATCGCAAAAACAGAAAGACCATTAGCAAATAGCATATTCAATTCACTCTGTGTCAAATATTTATTACCATTTACGGTGCTACCTGTAAGATATCGTCCTACAATCTCAAAATCATTTCTCACCAACCTTTTTGCCTTTGCATCTGTCAACTGCTGTGATGTATCGCACGCTAATACATTGCGTTTCGGATAGCCAGTACTTACCATGAGCGACATCCATTCTTTTAATTCAATCTTACCTGTCACCTCAAGCATACCGCAAAAAATCTGGAATTTTTTCACAACATTTTGCATACTGCTGTCATATATGCCAGTAAATTTTCCACCTGAACTGCAGTCAAAGACATTGCTCTGATTTCTGCGAATACCATTGCAATACAACGCATACTTTGCTATTTTCACAAACTTCTCTTCATATGATGATGTGCTTTGCGGATGACTAGTTGCAATATTCTGTGTTGCAGGTCCAAAATTCCCATTTGCTACATCAGCCCCTAAGCCTCCAACTGTTTGGAAAGCATAGATAAGAGCCTGTGCTGTCTTTGCGCCATATTTGCCATCACAAGGAATAATATCAAACAAATAACTATAGTCTCGATTTAGAGTCTGCTGAATTGTTCTAAGTGTCTTATCACCACCTGCTATTAAAACCAACGCATCGCTCGAAAGTATCTCCTTAAACACTTTTGCCGATAAGGTATTATCTAAGCTATCAGCAGAAAAGCCCGCATCTGTCTGTACCTTTTTGACCGCTTTCAATGTAGCATCTCCAAAGTACCCTGTAACATTTGAAGGATTATATCCCTTGCAGAAAAGTCCATGTTGCAGGATTCTTATAATATTATTGGAAGTATCCTCATCTCCATATTTAACCTTCTTTTTATTATAAGCCGCTGCTGTCTGCTCCCCAAAATATCCTGTAACATTGGTCATTCCCAGTTCAATTTGAAGCGCCGTTACTAATGCCTCCATCACAACATTTCCTGTATATCCTGTCACTTCAATCACATGATAATTAGCATTACCTTTGTATGTATCATTTAACCATTGTTGTGCTGCTTCCACTCTCTTATCCATTGTTCCTGCCTCCCATACATTACATGTTCATTATTTTCTATTGTCTGTCTTCTTCGGTTCTTTCGGCTGATAATGCATCCACACAGATGCATTATCAAATGTTCTGTAAGCAACCTTCTTTGCCAGATTCACCACTGTTTTTGCTGTTTTTTCTCTTAGCATACCAATACACCCCCTTTCCTATCATCATTGAGAAAACAATTTCCACATAGTTGATAAATAAATAACCTGTGCACTTCGCATCATATTTTCCAAAGACACATATACACGCAGTTACAATACCACAAAATATAAGCGACCATATTCTATTTCTCTGAATGTCATTCACAGTTAATGGTTTATTTTCATGTTGTGCCGGTGCTAATACCGCCACCAACAATAGCATAACCACACTGAGAACAAGCACATTCGTTTTTTTCCAAAAGAATTTCAAATGGTATGTGCCTATCAGCATTAGCCCCCACATAATAAGCGTAGACACCATACAACGCAATTTAGTCTTGCAATGAAAACCACCTAATGTACTGGTTCCAACAATTCCAAACAGTAAAAAAATACAACTTTCTACTATTTTTCCAAACAGGATTCCCAAAGCCATAATCACTGTGATTGTTATGATTCCATCCAACAAAATCGATAATCCATATTCAATAGTCTCTCGTTCTTCATCTCCTGACAGCACAATCAATTTATCTACAATTTTCATAATTCTTTCTCCACTAGTGGCAATTCCCCTCTCCCTATTTCTACCAACTCTCTCATCACATGACAAGCTTTTGGCTGAATCCTGCACATTTCTGGCTGAATTCTGTTCTTGTTGCATACTTTCTTTACGATATAATAAAAGAAAAAGATATTGGGAGATTCACTATGATTCATATTGGAATATGTGATGATAACTCTGTTTTCAGAAATCATCTAAAAGAAGAAATAGAAAAATATTTTACAAATACCACGCAAGACATCTGCTGTCATCTTTTCGAAGATGCCGAGCAACTATTTGCCTATGACATTACATCACTACAACTCTTGTTTTTAGACATACGCCTTCCCGGAAAATCCGGTCTGGAACTTGCGCAGACATTGCAGACAAACAACACTGCTTCCACACCAATTCTCATATTTATCAGTAGCCTTTCCAATTATGTATTTGAGGCGATTCACTATGCACCATTCCGCTTTCTTAGAAAAGAATTTCTAACGGAAGAACTACCAGAGGCACTAACTGCATTCTTGCAGAAATACCATGCCCCCAATACATCGGTCTGCCAGATACAGCTTGTCGAAAAAGGCAATTCTCACATGGTATCCTTACATGAGATACAATATTTAGAGATTAATTTGCACTATCTTGACTTTCATTGCACACAGCAGACCTATCATGTGCGCGGTAAATTATCCGCATATGAATCCATCCTATGCGAACATAGTTTTTGTCGGATCAATCAGAGTTGCATGGTCAATCTTGATTATATCCGTGTGGTCTCCAATAATTCCATCATACTACGCAACGGGCAGGAACTTTTCCTCTCGCGCAGTTACAAAACTGCTTTTCGTTCTGCATACTTAAAATTTGAAAGGAGTCAAACCCATGTCCTTACTATTTAGTTTTTTCGAAATCGTTGCACTTATACTCACCTATGTCTTTTTCTGTTTGGTCGCAAATACTTTTTTTCAAAAGCCTCAGCGCTATCATGTCACATATTTGATATTTGTCGGAACTGTCGAAGTAATTCTTGGTCTGCTTCCGCCTACTATCCTGCCCAATACGGTCTTTTCTCTTCTATCCATGCTCCTATCTCTGCTTGTACTCCTATGTTGCTTTGATGGTACATTATGGAAAAAACTGACAATGCTGATTCTCTTTAACATCGTTGACCTGCTCGTTTCTAACATCATAACCAATCTGTTCCTGCTATCCGGTCACACAACTGCCAATATGTTATTTACAAAAGGCTCTTACCTACGCCTGCTATACTTGTTTGTCATCTATATGACCGAATTTGCCATCGTCTACTACCTGAACCATTTCCACACATTTTCTAATGTTCTCACGCAAAAATCACTATGGATATCTTTTTTGTTTTTCTTCTGTGATTTTATCGTAGCATTTCTGCTTCATATTATTTTGGTTTCTTTTGCCCCTAGGTTGCCATATCTCTATGGCATTTGCCTATCTATAGCATTGTGCCTGATTGCTACGACGCTCACCGGTCTTTATCTGTTGAAAGCGCAGGAACAAGAACAGGAAAACAGTATAGAAATGGCTCTCTTGAAATTGCAGTTACAGCAGCAAAAAGAAATTATTTTAGAAAGTGAAGAACATTATCAGCAATCCCGGATTTTGAAACACGACATCAAACACCTTCTCCTCAATTACCGCATTTTATTGACAGAAGGGAAGCAGCAACAGGTTATAGATAATATTACCGAATTTATTTCTGATCCCCCATCATCCTCAGACATCATCTTTACCGATAATCAGCTGTTAAATGCCCTCTTGCATGCAAAACAGCAACGCTGTCTTAAGGAAAATATTATCTTTGAGCAACACATTGTTTTAGATCCTTTATATGACAATATCCAAGTAATGATTCTCATTCTCAATCTATTGGATAATGCGATAGAGGCATCCTCAAAAGAACCTGCCGGCCATCGCCTGATACGATTTGAAATCATCCAGACCGAACAGAATATCAGTATTGTCTCCCAAAACAGAATATCTTCTTCCGTATTGGAACATAACCCTGAGCTGCTATCAAAAAAGCCGCATTCTCACGAACACGGCTTAGGGTTAAAAAGTATTTCATTGTTGACCGAGCAATATCATGGTATGCTCGACATCTATGAGGAGCAAAACTTATTCTGTGTACATGTTTTGCTTCCATACTAGTCTTACGCTTCCAGCATCTTTTCCAAGGTTGCCACCTTTACGCACACGCAGAAAATCTCTGCAGCTGCCTTTAAGTCTTCCATGGTTGGATAAGATGGTGCAATACGGATAACAGAATCTTTTGGATCCTTGCCATATGGGAATGGCGCACCTGCCGGTGTCAGCACAACACCTGCCTCTTTCGCCAATCCAACAACACGTGTTGCACATCCATCGATCGTCTCATATGTGATAAAATATCCGCCCTTCGGCTTAATCCAGGAACCAGCATCAAGACCAGCAAGTTCTCTCTCCAATGTCTCAAGCACCAGTTCAAAACGAGGGCGAAGAAGTGCTGCATGTTTTTCCATATGCTTTTCGATACCATCCTCATCTTTAAAGAAACGCACGTGGCGTAACTGGTTGACCTTGTCAAATCCAATGGTCTGAATGGTGAGGGACTTCTTGATATCTGCAATGTTTGCTTCTGATGCAGCGATTGCTGATATACCACCACCGGCAAAAGAAACCTTAGATGTAGAACAGAACTCAAATACCATATCCGGATTTCCAGCCTTTTCACATTCCTCTAAGATATTTAAGATCTTTCCTTCTTCTGCACCGTACAAATGATGCACCGCATAAGCATTATCCCAGAAAATACGGAAATCTTTTGCTGCCGGTTTTAAAGCTGCCATACGTCTTACCGTATCGTCAGAATATACAACGCCCTGTGGATTGGAGTACTTTGGCACACACCAGATTCCCTTAATGGCATCATCTTTTGCCACCAATTCCTCTACCATATCCATGTCCGGTCCGTCTGCTGTCATTGGCACATTGATCATTTCCACGCCGAAATGCTCTGTTACGGCAAAATGACGGTCATAGCCCGGCACTGGACATAAAAATTTCACTTTATCTAATTTAGCCCAAGGAGTCTCTCCCATATAGCCTAAAAGCATTCCGCGGGCAACCATATCATACATTGTATTCAGACTGGAATTTCCACAGACGATAACCTGTTCCGGTTTTACTTCCATGATGCCAGCCATGAGACGCTTTGCCTCCGGAATTCCATCCAGACCACCATAGTTACGGGTATCCAGACCATTTTCTGCCTGCATTAAGGATTCTGCATCAATAGCATTCAAAAGTCCCATTCCCAAATCCAACTGTTCCGTTGATGGCTTTCCACGTGACATATCAAGTTTCAGGCCTTTATCCTGATACTCTTTGTAGGTCTGACGTACCTTTGCCAGTTCTTCCTGCAACTGTTCTTTTGTCATGTCTGCATATGTTTGCATGATATTTTTTCCTCCTACTGCTTGTTTCTTTATTAAATAAACTTTGCCGACCGCTGTCATCGCCCGCAAAGGTTATTTCTTCTCTACTCCGCTTCTCTGCGGATTCTTTCTAAATGTTCCCGGATTTTCTTTTCATATCCCATCTCTGTAGGCTCATAAAACTGCGTTCCTACCAATGCATCCGGCAGATATTGCTGCTGCACATAATGATTTTTAAAATCATGCGCATATTGATAGCCAAGACCATGCCCAAGTTTTCCCGCAGATTTGTAATGAGAATCCTGTAAATGTGTCGGAATCGGTGGTGTCTGTCCATTCGCCACCATCTGCATGGCTGCGCCAATCGACAAATAGGACGCATTGCTTTTTGGTGCACAAGCCACGTAATTTACTGCCTGCGCCAGAATAATCTGGCTTTCCGGCATACCAATACGCTCCACTGCCTGCGCTGCCGCAACAGCCACTTGTAACGCCTGCGGATCTGCATTTCCGACATCTTCGGATGCGCAGATCATGATACGCCTTGCAATAAACTTCACATCCTCGCCTGCATAAAGCATCCGCGCCAGATAATAAATGGCTGCATCCGGGTCAGAGCCTCGCATACTTTTGATAAAAGCAGAAATCGTATCATAGTGATTGTCACCACTCTTATCATATTTCACAACACGTCTTTGAATGCATTCGCTCGCAACAGATAATGTAATATGAATTTTCCCGTCCGTGGATGGCTCCGTCGTCAATACGCCCAGCTCGATTGCGGTAAGCGCGCTTCTGGCATCTCCATTTGCCATATCACTCAAAAAATCGAGCGCGTCATCATCAATTGTAGCTCCATAAGAGCCAAGACCTTTTTCCTGATCCTGCAATGCACGCAGCAACAGTTTCTTGATGTCATCCTGGGATAACGGCTTTAATTCAAAGATAATCGAGCGGGACAAAAGCGCTCCGTTGACCTCAAAATAAGGATTCTCCGTCGTTGCTCCCACCAGAATAATGGTTCCATCCTCTACAAATGGCAAAAGATAATCCTGCTGTCCTTTGTTAAACCGATGAATCTCATCGATAAACAAAATCGTCTTTTTTCCATACATGCCACGCATATTCTTGGCGTTTTCCACCACCTGCTCCATATCCTTCTTACCGGCTGCTGTCGCATTGATGGAAGTAAACTCTGCACTCGTTGTATGTGCGATCACTTTTGCAAGCGTCGTCTTCCCGGTTCCCGGTGGTCCATAAAAAATAATGGACGATATCTTATCCGCCATAATAGCGCGATACAAAAGTTTATCCTTGCCTATGATATGCTGTTGTCCGACCACTTCATCCAAGGTCGTCGGTCGCATACGGGAAGCTAGTGGTGATTCCTTTTTCCCATTTTCCTGTCGCATATAATCAAATAAATCCATAATCCCTCCGAAATTGCATTTTAAAACGCAATATCTTGCATATTAACTTGCATTTTTCTTGATTTTTCTTGCATTTTCGTTTTAAAATGCAGGATTCCACATCCGATTATGCATTCCACCTAATAAGATACTAAAATTTCACAGAAAGTACAAGTCTTTTGTTATATAAATTTCTGATTGCGCTCATATCTTGCCCATATTACGGCTCCACCAACTGATCTACGGTGACAAATGTATACCCCATCTCCCGCAAAACCGGAATCAGCTGTCTTACGGCTTCCACCGTCGTCGGATAAGCGTCGTGCATTAAAATAATATCATTTTCCTTAACATTTTTCACTACTTCCGCGTAAATCCGCTCAGTGTTCTGGCTCTGCCAATCCAACGTGTCCACATGCCAAAAGACCCAGAACATGCCTGTGCGCTGTTCTAAGGATTCATTTTTGCAGCCATACGGCGGACGGAAAAATTGTGGACGAACACCGGTTAAGTTTTCCAGTAAATCATTTGTTTTTCCGATTTCTGTCAACATCTCCGCTTCAGAAACCTCACATACATTGGTATGCGAATAGGTGTGGTTTCCAATCAAATGTCCTGCCTCATGCACTTCTTTTACAATCTCGGGATAGATTTCCGCTTCTTTGCCCATCATAAAAAAAGTTGCCTTGACATCCGCCTCAGAAAGAACCGCAAGTATTTCCTGTGTATACAAAGGGTGTGGCCCATCATCAAATGTCAGAGCGATTTTCTTTTTCTCCTTTTCCTGCCCATTGCACGCATCTGCCCCTTGCTCACATCCGGCATCCGCAGCCGTACTTTGCCACATTTTTTCTGCTTTTTGATACACGCACACCTGCCATAGCAGGCTGGCACCGATTCCTGCCACACACAATGCATACATCCATATTTTTTTCTTTTCCATAAAAAAAGCCAGCCCTGACTTTTTGCCAAGACTGGCTTTACTCATCTTCTTCATATTATAGGTTATGAAGGATTTGTTCTTTTATGCCTCATGCTTTACCACTGCAGTAAGTTCGGTTCCTGCCACATCAATATAAATGACATCGCCCATCTCCACTTCATCCGCCAAAATACATTTTGCTGCCATCGTCTCCACGTATTTCTGCAAATAACGTTTGAGTGGTCTTGCACCGTAAACCGGGTCGTATCCATGATCTACAATATAGGCTTCTGCCTCTGGAGAAAGCTGTACACGTATCTCACGATCTGCAAGACGTTCATTCAATTCCTGCATCAAAAGCGTAACAATATGACCAATATTATCCTTGGTAAGTGGCTTGAAGAGGATGGTCTCATCCAGACGGTTCAAAAATTCCGGTCTAAAATGCTGCCGCAGTTCGTTCATGACCGCTTCCTCTGCCTCCGGTCTGATGTTGCCATTTTCATCAATACCATCGAGCAAATAAGAAGATCCAAGGTTACTTGTCATAATAATAATCGTATTTTTAAAATCGACCGTTCTTCCCTGCGAATCGGTAATACGTCCATCATCCAATACCTGCAAAAGTACATTAAATACATCCGGATGGGCTTTTTCCACCTCATCAAACAGAACAACGGAATACGGTTTTCTGCGGACAGCCTCCGTCAATTGACCGCCTTCGTCATAACCTACATATCCTGGAGGCGCTCCAATCAGACGAGATACCGAATATTTCTCCATATACTCACTCATGTCCAGACGTACCATATTGTTTTCATCGTCAAAAAGACTTGCTGCAAGCGTTTTTGCTAGTTCTGTCTTACCGACACCTGTAGGTCCTAAGAATAAGAACGAACCAATTGGCTTATCCGGATCTTTGATACCGGCTTTTGAACGAATGATAGCCTCGCTGACTTTCGTCACACCTTCGTCCTGACCGATCACACGTTTGTGAAGCTCATCTGCCAGATGCAGTGTCTTATTGCGTTCACTCTCATTGAGCTTTGCAACCGGAATTCCCGTCCAGCGGGAAATGATACGTGCAATCTCTTCCTCCGTAACACTTTCGTGTACGAGACTCATATCTTTATTCTTAATCAGTTCTTCTTCCTGCTCCAATTGCTTTTCGAGCTGTGGAAGCTTGCCATACTGCAATTCTGCTGCTTTTTCCAGATCATAATTCTGCTGTGCAATCTTAATCTCATTGCGCAGGCTCTCTAATTCCTCACGCAGCTGTGAAACTTTTTCCACTGCATGTTTCTCATTATCCCATTGTGCCTTCTGACCGGAGAATTTTTCACGCAGCTCGGAGAGTTCCTTCTGCAGGTTCTCCAGACGTTCCTTACTAAGGTGATCGTCTTCTTTTTTGAGAGCCGTCTCCTCAATTTCCAACTGCATAATACGACGGTTGAGTTCATCCAGCTCTGTTGGCATAGAATCCAGCTCTGTCTTAATCAAAGCACATGCCTCATCGACCAGATCAATCGCCTTATCCGGCAAAAACCGGTCTGTAATATAACGATTTGATAACGTAGCTGCTGATACCAGTGCGCCATCCGTAATCTTAACACCGTGGAATACTTCATATCTGTCCTTTAAACCACGCAAAATGGATATGGTATCTTCTACCGATGGTTCATCCACCATAACCGGTTGGAAACGACGCTCCAACGCAGGGTCTTTCTCGATATATTCCCGATACTCATCCAACGTTGTCGCACCAATACAGTGTAATTCACCACGTGCAAGCATTGGTTTTAACATGTTGCCTGCATCCATAGCGCCATCTGTTTTGCCCGCACCAACAATCGTGTGCAACTCATCAATAAAGAGGATGATTTCACCATCGGAGTTTTTAATTTCATCCAATACGGCTTTTAAACGTTCCTCAAATTCACCACGATATTTTGCACCGGCAACCAATGCTCCCATATCAAGAGCAAAAAGCTTTTTATCTTTCAGTCCTTCCGGCACATCACCACGGACAATACGCTGCGCTAGGCCTTCTACTGCTGCCGTCTTACCTACACCGGGTTCACCGATCAGCACCGGGTTATTTTTTGTCTTACGTGACAAAATACGAACCACATTCCGGATCTCAGCATCTCTGCCAATGACCGGATCCAGCTTCTGCTCACGCGCACGCTCCACCATGTCATAACCATACTTTTCCAGCGTATCATAGGTTGCTTCCGGATTGTCCGTCGTCACTCTCTGGTTACCACGCACCGTCGAAAGTGCCTGTAAAAAGCGGTCTCTTGTAATTCCATATTCATGGAACAAATCTTTGATGGCACGGTTTGGATAACGAATCAGCGCAAGGAAAAGATGCTCTACGGAAACGTATTCATCTCCCATAGTCTTTGCTTCATCCTCTGCATGGATGAGTACCTGATTTAAGTCTTTTCCCACAAACACCTGACCACCGGAAACCTTCGTTCTTGCTTCCAGACGACGTGTTGCATTTTCTTTAAAATGCTCCAGCTGGATTTCCATTTTTTCTATCATCTGTGGAATCAGACCATTTTCCTGTTGTAAAAGAGCAACCAGCAAATGTTCCTGTTCAATTTCCTGATTGCCATATTCATATGCCAATTTTTCACAGTCCTGCACTGCTTCCATTGACTTTTGGGTAAACTTCTGAATGTTCATATCTGTCACCTCCCATAATGGTATCTTATCACGCCGATGCTTTTTCTGCACCTGCATATTCTCTTAATTTTTGTTTTGCTGTTTCATTCAAATGCTTTGGCACTAAAACTTCCACCGTCACATACTGATCTCCATGGACTTTGCTGTTTCGCATGGAAACAATGCCCTTATTTTTCAAACGTATCTTACTTCCGGATTGCGTTCCTTCTTTAATCTTACACTCTACATCACCATAAAGCGTTGTCACACGTGCCACACCACCTAAGGCAGCTGTTGCAAACGGGACATGCACAACCGTGTAAACATCCATGCCTTCACGCCGGAATCCCGGTTTTTCCAATACATGCACATGCAAAAGTAAATCACCATTTTTGCCGCCGCCCATACCGGGCTGTCCTTTTCCTGCCAGACGAACGGTTTTGCCTTCATCAATTCCTGCCGGGATGTGCACTGCGAGTGTCTGCGGCTGTCTGCCGGATGGATCAGAAATCGTAATCTGCTTATCACATCCAAAGGCAGCATCATCAAACGAAATGGTGATCTCGGCACGCAAATCCTCTCCTTTTCTTGCGCGATTGCCATAGCCTCTTGTTCCACCACCGAAACCGCTGGTGCGGCCACCGCGAAAGGCTCCACCAAAAAGGTCGTCAAAAATATCGCCCATGTCGCCCATATCGCCACCTTCAAAATGGAATTCCATGCCATCGCCATTCCGATAAAAGCCTTTTTTCCCGAATCCCTGTCCAGAGAATCCTCGCGCCTGATTCGGATCAAAGCCTTCGCTAAAAGCTGCGTGACCAAACTGATCGTATAATTTTCTTTTTTCTTTATCGCTCAAAACGTCGTAAGCTTCCGTTATTTCTTTAAACTTCTCTTCTGCGTCCGCATTACCGGCATTGGTATCGGGATGGTATTTTTTTGCCAATCGCCGAAATGCCTTTTTGATTGTGCTTTCGTCCGCTTTCCTGTCGACGCCTAAGACTTCATAATAATCTCTCTTGGCAGACATCCCAACTCACCTACTTTCTCACCTGCACATAGCATCCTTTTGCAATATGTTGCGTCGCTTTTTTCTTGCAAGAAGGCTGGCTACAATCTGCAGCCAGCCTCCTTTCTCATCACCGATTACTCAATGGCAATCGTCTTTTTCTCTTCTACCTTCGGCTGGGCTTCCTTCTTTGGAATATCCAACTTCAATGTACCGTTCTCAAATTTTGCCTTGATATCTTCATGGGTGATATCTTCACCAACATAGAAGCTACGTTGGCAACTACCACTGTAACGTTCCTTGCGGATGTACTTGCCATCCTCGGATTTCTCCTCATCATTGCTCGTTGTTGTGGCACTGATAATCAGATAGCCATCTTTCAATTCTGCATTTACATTTTCCTTGCTATATCCAGGAAGATCAATCACCACTTCATAACCTGTCTCAGTTTCTTTGACATCTGTCTGCATCAGATTGTTCTTTGTGCTTGCTGCACTCTTTCTCTCCTGTGGAAAAACAAAGAAATCATCCATAAAATCATTTCCAAAAATACTAGGCATTAACATAAGTCATCGCTCCTTCCATATCATCAAAACCATTGTTTACTATATTGTCGTGTTTTAACGTCTTTTCTTTTGACAATTATGTTATAACACCTTTATTAGCACTCGTCAATAGTGAGTGCTAATATTTTTTGAAAATTCACAAAATCGTCACATATTTCTTTTGAAATAGAAAAATCCCCAGGCAGCAACTGCTGTCTGAGGATTCCTATTCTCTTTTTATGCGACCACAGTGTGTTCTGCAATATAGTTCTCCACCTGATTTCTCGGAATATCAAGAACCGCAGCAATCTCAGAATATAACTGCATCTCCACTAATTTCATATAGCGTTCATCCAGCGCCGTCATCTTCTTGCCTTTATCAATCCGCTCTTTTCCACGCTGACGTACTGTCTTTAACAAGCTAACCCAACGCTTTCCATCTAAACTGCGAATACAGTCTTTATATTCGTTTTCACGCAACCGATCATTGGCAACCGTAATCAAATCAATCTGTGGCATTTCTCTCAGCAATGCCATAATATCGTCCTTTGTCATAACACGACGAATCGAAAGCTTTGGATTATCGACCGGTGCGTACATGATGCTCGTCTTGTCTGTCGTCGGCGCCAAATAATAATACTGCCGGTCTTTTGGCACATTTGGCATATCCAACGTATCAATCCGGACAATCTCGCACACACCTTGGTGACCATACACAACGCGTTCGCCCACTTCAAACATTTTGACACATCCTTTCCCAAATTTTGACAACTCCTATGAGCCCGCAAAGTTTACACACATTTTACTTCGTTATAAACCTATTTTATCAACTTTTGCGAAAAAATGTAAGAGCGAATTTTAAATTTGTGTCATCACAAAGATGTCGTAAACAGCCTTAATTGCATTCTCAAAGTCATTGTTGCTGACACCGATGATGATGTTCAACTCAGAAGAACCCTGATCAATCATTTTGACGTTGATATTTGCATGTGCAAGTGCTGAGAAGATTCTTCCTGCAGTACCACGGGTTGATTTCATTCCACGTCCCACAACGGCAATCAATGCCAGATCTGCTTCCAGATCAATGATATCAGGATTTACGAGACGACGGATAGAAGAAATCACCTGCTGCTCTTTTCCTTCGAATTCTTCCTGATGCACAAAAACTGTCATGGTATCAATACCGGATGGCATATGTTCAATGGAAATACCATTCTCCTCAAATGCTTCCAGCGCTTTACGACAGAATCCCACTTCTGAGTTCATCATATCCTTATCGATATTGACTGCGACAAATCCCTTCTTGCCGGCGATACCGGTAATCGTATAATCCGCCTTTTGACAGGTGCTTTCTACAATCATAGTTCCCGGTTCTTCCGGCGCATTGGTATTCTTAATATTGATTGGAATGCCAGCCTTACGCACTGGGAAAATAGCATCTTCATGAAGTACAGATGCGCCCATGTAAGAAAGCTCGCGCAATTCTCTGTAAGTAATCACTCTGATTGGCTGTGCGTTCTCTACAATTCTAGGATCTGCAACCAGACATCCGGAAACATCCGTCCAGTTCTCATATACGCTGGCATGTACGGCCTTCGATACGATTGATCCTGTAATATCAGATCCACCTCTTGAGAATGTCTTTACATTGCCGTCGATGTCACTTCCATAAAATCCCGGAATCACGGCCTTTTCCACATGCGAGAGACGTTCCGCCATCACCTTATCTGTTTTATAATCATCAAAGTTACCATTCTCGTCAAAGAAGATCACTTCTGCCGCATCAATGAACTCATAGCCTAAGTAATTTGCCATAATGATACCATTTAAATACTCACCACGGCTGGCTGCATAATCTTCTCCGGCTTTGTCTTCGAATTTTTCTGCGATTATTCTGAATTCGTCTTCCAGAGAAAGTGTCAGATTCAGTCCATTGATAATGGAATTGTAACGTTCCTTAATTTTTTTCAGTGCACCCTTAAAGTCTTCCTCTGCTTCTGCTAATGCATAACAGGAATAAAGCATATCTGTTACTTTCGTATCCTTTGCATTACGTTTTCCCGGCGCACTCGGCACAACATAACGACGTGTCTCATCCGCGCGGATAATATCTCCTACCTTGGCAAACTGTGCTGCACTTGCCAGGGAACTTCCACCAAATTTTACTACTTTGACCATTGTTTTACTCCTTAACACTTGTGTATATATAAAAGCCGTCCAATCAAATCAGATGCTTTCTATATCTTATACTGTTTCATCCATCGTTGCTACAATATATCCGTTCTCGATTATAGCATATTCTGTCAAGTGCACGCAATGGAAAAGCTTTTCGGTTATTCCTTCTGGTTATTCCTGTACGATACGATTGTATGTCCGAGCAGTCATCATATACACCAGCACATAGATGATACCAAATACCACAAAACAGCCAACCATACATGCGACTAAAAGCGCTGTATTACGCATATTAAAGAGTGACAACATGCGACAGATAATCGGGAAAGCAAAACAGGTATGAATGCAGGCAGTCACAAGCGGCAGGAAAAATACAGTTAATACCTGGGAACGAATGGCAGAGGATACTTCCTCATGCGTCATACCAACCTGCTGCATAATATGAAAACGTTTCCGATCATCATAGCCTTCCGATAGCTGTTTATAATAAATGATCAAAACCGTTGCTATCAGAAAGAGTACACCGAGAAATGCACCCGTAAAGAACAAGCCACCATAGACAGCATTCATTGCTTTCTCATTCACTTTTCGGTTTTCCACAGAAAAGCTGCTCATGTTTGCGGATGGATACGTTTGTATTTTCTTATAAAGTTCCCATTGCTGATCAGCATTTCCATCAATATCAATGCCATAATATGATCTCAACTCGTTAAAACTGTCATCGTACTGATATGGTATGTGCTCTGCTATTTGCTCTACCGCTGCTTCATCCGGGAAAACAATGTAATACCCACTTGACATATAAGATGCCAGTATTCCATTGCACGGTGCCTTTTTCACTTCTTTTACACGATAGCTCTGTCCCATAATCTCAATCGTATCTTTTCCATAGTGTTCATGAGTCGCATATACCAAAACCTCTCCCGGTTCCAACGTCTCCTTTGTATGCATGCTCTTATTATAATCTTCCAGATTCATGCAAAACAAGATTTTATCAGACATTCCCCTGGCAGTCGCATCCGCTTCAAATGCATTTCCCTGTCTTCGAGTATAAATAATACAACCGCGTGCATATATTTCATCCTTGACATCACAGCCGGTTTCCTTTGCCATCTGATGAATGGCTTCTATCATCTTTTGATCGTCACTGCGACTTGTACCGGAAACATAACACATGTTCTGCATCGGATAACGCGTATATAAAATATCGTGCATACTAAACATCATGGAAGATGTCGTCGAAATCATCACAAGCACCATAGTGGAAAGTACGCAAATGTGAGCCAACCCTACGGCATTTTGCTTCATTCGGTACATCATACCGGAAACACTCACAAAATGATTTGTCTTATAATAGAAGCTTTTCTTCTTTTTCAGCAATTTTAGTAACGCAATACTTCCCGCTGTAAACAGCAGATATGTGCCAAAAATGACGCAGAGAACGGCTACAAAAAACATAGCAAGTGCAGACACCGGATCTTCTATTTTCAGCGAAATAGTATAGCCTGTCGCCAAAAGTATAAATCCAAGAATGGCAAGCAGCCATTTTGCATGCGGCTCTTTTTCCCCATGTCGGTACCATGTAACAGTTCAATCGGCGATGTCGCATGAATTTGTGCGATATCATAAAAATAATTTAGTGCCATTATGACAACAAACAATGCCACCGTACGTCCAATCGCAAGCGGCGATACAAAAAAGCCAAGCGGAACCGAAAAACCTAGCATACGTATCAGAACGGCATACAAAAGTTTATCCAAAAGCATGCCAAAAAGGATTCCTGCGAAAAGTCCTATCACAAGTACACCTAAGCTCTCCCAGAGTAAGGTGATTGCCAGATGTTTTTCTCTAAACCAAGCATATGGTAAACACCAAACTCTTTTCTTCTCTGCTTGATTAAAAAGCTGTTCGTATATAGCAAGAAAATTACAAGAAAAATCCGGACAACCCAGCAGGCAAATGTCAAAATGGAATTCATCGTATCAAAGCCGAGCATGTTCTCAAACCCTGGATTCAGTGCCAGCGATTGTATAATATAAAACATTGCCACCGCAGCAATTACACTGAGTATATAGGGCGCATATATTTTCCCATTCTTTTTCATATTCGTTTTTGCCAGCTGGCGGTAAAATCCTTTACTCATTTTCATCACCGCCTGTCGTCAAGAGTGTCAGTGTATTGGCAATCTTTTGATACATTTCCTCATTCGTACTGTTGCCACGATACAGCTGATGGAACACTTCGCCATCCTTTATAAACAAGACACGGCTTGCATGCGATGCTGCTTTTGTCGAATGGGTTACCATCAAGATCGTCTGCCCTGCCGTATGCAGCTCTGAGAACACCTGTAACAATTCATCGGTTGCCCTTGAATCCAAAGCTCCTGTCGGTTCATCTGCGAGAAGCAGTTCGGGATCCATCATAAGTGCACGTGTCACTGCCGCACGCTGTTTCTGTCCACCAGACACTTCATATGGAAATTTATCTAACACATCCTCTATGCCCAGTCTTTTTGCCAGAGGCTCTGCTTTTGCCTTCATCTCTTCTGGTTTTTTCCCTGCGAGCACCATTGGTAAATAAATGTTATCTCTCAAAGAAAAGGTATCCAACAAATTAAAATCCTGAAACACAAATCCCAAATGGTCACGACGGAATTTGGAAATTTCTTTTTCCGGTAAATCGGTGACATCACATCCATTTAAGAGAACACTGCCACTTGTTGGTCTATCGAGTGCCGCCAAAATATTCAAAAGTGTTGTCTTACCACTTCCGGATTCTCCCATAATTGCCACGTATTCTCCCTGCTCCACAGAAAAAGAAACATCCCATAATGCTTGCACCTGATTTCCGCCAAGACGCGTTTTATATATCTTTTCCAGACAATTTACTTCTAACATAGCCATATTTTCCTCCTGTCCTACACGCATAAACGTTCATCCACTGCGTGTATGCTGCCTTTCTGGTTACAAGCATACTTTAACAAAAGCCCTATAAGTCAACCATCGAATCGTGTGACATATAAGGCTTCTTATGTGACATTTTTGTAAGATAGCAAAAATTATTCTATTACCCGCTCTTCTCTGCGAAGATCCAGCGTAACGGTTGTTCCCTCGCCCACAGTTGATGTCAATGAAATACCATGATGCAGCCGGTCCATTGTCCGTTTACATAAATATAATCCCAGACCGGTGGATTTGTGGTCTGCTCTGCCATTATACCCCGTATATCCTTTTTCAAAAACGCGCGGCACATCTTCAGGTGCGATCCCAATTCCTGTGTCACGAATAGTAAGAAGTCCCGGCGTTTCCATGGCAATGGTTACACTTCCATGATTTGTATATTTGAGTGCATTGGAAAGCACCTGCTCTAACACAAAACAAAACCATTTTTCATCGGTAAGCACATGTGCTGCGACGGTATCATAACAGATTGCAATCTTTTTTTGCACAAAAACAGACGCATATTTACGGATGGTCTTTCGTATCATCTCATCCAAATCATACGCATCAAAAACAAAGTCCGTTCCCGATTCCTCTAATCTTGTGAAATGAAGAATCATCTCTACATATTCTTCCATACGGAAAAGCTGCAGCTGCAGCTGTCTGCTTTCCGGTGTGTCTTCCTTTTGCAGTAACATGTTCATCGCTGCCATCGGTGTCTTCACCTGATGCACCCACGTCGTATAATACTCCTGTCTTTCCTTTGTGGCGTTCTGCATTTGTTCTGCCTGTTTACAGTAGCGTTCCGTAAGCTCACTTAGCAAATCAAGATACTCTTTTTCTACCGGATTTTTTGTATCAAACAAGCATAATTCCCTGCTTCCCATATTCTGCGCAATCTGTTTTCTTTTTCCCTCTTTCTCACGAAATTGCGAAAAATCATGCACCATAAAGAGCAATACCAAAACAGTTGCCAGACCAATGCCATACAAAACGCTCTCCAAGGCTTGACCATAAAGCATCTGAATCAAGATAGGAACAATGCAAAGAAGCAGCCATATACATATATATCCACGGCGATATTGTAAATATTTTTTCATATGACCTCCTATTCCAATGGCAAAAGATAGCCGGCGCCAACCTTTGTCACAATATAGTCATGAAGGCCAATGCCGTCTAATTTTTTACGCAGGCGATTCACATTGACGGTCAGCGTGTTTTCCTCTACATAATCATCCATCTGCCACAGACGCATCATGAGCGTATCGCGGCTGACAATTTCACCTTTGTGCTCCATCAATGTCTGCAAAATGCGAAATTCATTCTTTGTCAGTTCTATTTTCTGACCATCATAGGTAATGGTAGAATCCATCAATCCCAGCATCAGGCCCCGATGCTCCAACATAGGAAGCTGGTTTCCCATGTCATATGTCCGCCGAAGCATTGCTGTGATTTTTGCCATCATCACATCCAGATCGATGGGCTTTGCCAGGAAATCATCTCCCCCCATATTCATTGCCATAACAATATTCATATTATCAGAAGCTGACGATAAGAATACGACCGGCACTTGCGAAACCTGGCGGATCTGCGTACACCAGTGATATCCATTAAAAAACGGAAGCATGATATCCATCAAAACAAGATGTGGGTCGTACGCCGTAAATTCTGTCATAACATTTTGAAAATGCTCTACAATCCTGGCTTCATTGCCCCAGGACTCTATCTTTTCTTTCATGGCACCAGCCATGGTCGGGTCGTCTTCTACGATAAATATGCGGTACATGTGGTCTCCTTCTACATTTCAGACACTATTTCCTATCATTCTATCACTTTACGGCAAAAAGAAAAATCCCCGCAGGGAAAAGTCCCTGCGGGGTGACATAGTATTTATGTTGTATTTTAAGATATGGAAGTTCGTTCTCATTAAGTTGCTTTCGGACACGACTCGACTAGCGTTCTCGCTTCGTTATCACTCGCGACAACTAAGTCTCCCTGTGGGCCTCGCACTAAATTCAAACTTCGCTTACGCTCGTTCTCATTAAGTTGCTTTCGGCCTATCTCTGCACGCGGGCTCCAGCACCACCCATGATTGCTTCTACTTCTTTCTTGCTAGCCATAGTGGTATCACCAGGTGTTGTCATAGCAAGTGCACCATGTGCTGCACCATAGTTAACAGCCAACTCTGCATCGCCTGTTGTCATAAGACCGTAAATCAATCCAGATGCGAAAGAATCTCCACCACCTACACGGTCCATGATTTCAAGTCCCTTGTAATCCTTAGCCTTATGAATTTCACCATCTGCCCAGCAGATTGCGCTCCAGTCATTTACAGTTGCAGTCTTAACTTCACGAAGTGTTGTAGCAACGGCCTTGAAGTTAGGATATGTCTTAGCTGCTTCGTTGATCATCTTCTTGTATCCGTCAAGGTTGAGTTCCTTTAAGTTCTCATCGTTTCCTTCAATTTCAAATCCAAGACATGCTGTGAAGTCTTCTTCGTTACCGATCATAACGTCAACATATTTAGCGATTTCCTTGTTCACTTCCTGAGCCTTAGCCTGTCCGCCAATAGCACTCCACATAGATGGACGGTAGTTCAAATCGTAAGATACGATGGTACCATACTTCTTAGCAGCCTTAATTGCAGCGATAACAGTCTCGCATGACTGCTCTGAAAGTGCTGCGTAGATACCGCCTGTATGCAACCAACGAGCTCCAAGCTCGCCAAAGATGTAATCAAAATCAAAATCTTCTGGTGTAGCCTTTGCAATTGCTGTGTTTGCACGGTCAGAGCATCCTACTGCACCACGGATACCAAATCCACGCTCTGTGAAGTTGATACCATTACGGCAAATTCTACCAATACCGTCTGTATCCATCCACTTAATTAAAGATGTATCAACACCACCCTGAAGGATGAAGTCTTCCATTAACATACCAACTTCGTTGTTTGCAAATGCTGTAATCACACCTGTGTTCATTCCAAAGCATCTACGTAAACCGCGGACTACATTGTACTCTCCGCCGCCTTCCCATGCACGGAACTGTCTTGCTGTACGAATTCTGCCTTCGCCTGGATCCAGACGTAACATTACTTCTCCCAAAGAAACTGCATCAAACTTACACTCATTTGCTGGTCTTAAATTTAAATCCATTTTTCTTCTCCTTTTATTTCATCATTACGATGTCTGCCTAGCATTTGCTTTGCGTAGACATCTTATTCTACAAACTTTACAAGATGGAGTATAACACGAATTTTGAACCTTGTTTTACTTTTCCCCTAACACCACAACTTGTGCAATGTTTTCCACAAAATTTGCAATCCGCACCTCGCCAAATCGCCTGCGCAGAGGGCGCTGCCTTATGGGGTGGAGGCTTTTGAGTAGAATACGTGCGTTTCCAGAAAACTGATTTGCGTTATGAAACTGTCCTTTGCACAGCTTCTACTGCTTCGCGGATGTGTCCGCCTACTACAGATATGCAGGGCATCCTTTATAAGAGTTTCTAAGGACTTGCATGTTGTCATATATACTTATGTCAACCGACGCAAACGAACGTCCTTGTTCGGTTGCGTCTCGCGGGTACGTCCGTGTACCCGCGTTGACAGTGTATTGGCAAGTCCTAAGAAACTCTAATGCATTCTGCATGCATATCTGTAGCAAGCGAACATCATCCTGCGAAGTTGTAGAACTTTGCAAAGACTGTTTTTATAGATAACGCAAATCGGTTTTATTGGAAGCACCGGTTCTGCGAAAGCCTCCACCCCGTAAGGCGGCGTCCTCTGCAAAGTCTTTGGTGCATGCGGATTGCAAAATTTGTAAAAAAAGAGCTGCCCAAGTTGTGGACAGCCCCTTTAAAACTCTTATGAAATTACTTTCGGATACAACGTAACCAAGTTTCCTTGCGGATTACTCAGTGATGTCAGCGTACATGAAGTACCAGTATCCGTTAGCTGCATGCCATGCACCTGTAACCTTGCTACTCATGAGATAGAAATCATTGTAGTATGCAACTGGAATGCATCCAGCATCTTCCATAATGATATCTTCTGCTTCGTGAAGTGCTGCTGAACGCTCTGCTGCGTCTGTAGTTGTTCTAGACTTCTCGATTGCTGCATCGAATGCAGGGTTGCTGTATTTACCATCGTTGTTACCATTGTCTGTTGTGAACAATTCAAGGATGTTAGATGGATCTGTGTAGTCACCTACCCAACCATTACGAGCTGCCATGAAGTCACCATTACGACGCATTGGTGTGAAGGAAGCCCATTCTACAACATCTACAGTTACATCAATACCGAGTTCACCCCAAGCCTTCTGTAAGTATTCACCTACAACCTTGTGGTATCCTGAATCATTGATCAAGTAATCAATCTTTGGAATTCCCTTTCCATCTGGATATCCAGCTTCTTTCAAGAGATCCTTTGCCTTCTGAAGATTTGCATCATAATCAGAAGAATCAATATATTCGCTACCGCCATTTGACTTGTCATGGAACTCTGTTCCATCGGTATCTTTCCAGCCTGGTCCTACGATGTTTCCAGCTGGAGAATATGTTCCCTGCATCAATGTGTTAGCAACATACTCGCGGTCAATTGCAAGTGAAAGTGCCTCACGAACAAGCTTGTTGTTAAATGGCTCTTTCTGAAGGTTCAAGCTTATGTAGTATGTTCCGATGATTGGTTCTACGTGGAACTCATCATTGTCCTTAAGAGAAGGAATCTCTTCTGTAGGAACATCCTTTACCATAAGGATTTCACCTGTCTGGTATGCGCTGTATGCAGCGTTTGCATCTTCAATCAAGTTGAACTTGATTCCGTCTAACTTAATAGAATCAGCATCCCAGTAATTAGGATTTTTCTTCATCAATACATAAGATCCAGGAACCCATTCAGCCATGTAGAAAGGTCCGTTAGAAATGTAAGTATCAGCTTCTGTTGCCCAAGCATCACCATTTGTTTCGATTGTTTCCTTCTGTACTGGATTCAATGTAGCAAATGCTGCAAGAGATTCGAAGTATGGGCATGGATTAGCAAGATGTACAACAAATGTCTTATCATCCTTTGCTTCAACACCAAGCTTTTCAATGTCTCCAGCTACTGCCTTATCATATCCTTCAACCATACCAAGTACTGTCTCAGCATATGGAGCTGCTACGTTAGGATCGCAGACACGCTGCCAGCTGTAAACGAAATCTTCTGCTGTCAAATCAGAACCGTCTGACCACTTAAGACCATCTCTTAAATGGAATGTGTAAGTAAGTCCGTCCTCTGACACTTCCCACTTTTCTGCCTGTCCAGCTTCTGGATCACCATTCTCATCGAGTTTCAAAAGTCCCTCGAATGCGTGTAAGATCATCTCACCACCGTCGATTGCGGAGTTAAGTGCTGGGTCCACTGTTTCTGGATCTGGACCTGTCTGAACAGATAAAATCTTTTCATCTGATGAAGCACTAGACTTCTTGCCATCTCCTGATGATCCACATGCTACAAGACCTACTGTCATTGCAGCAACGAGTAATAAGGAAATCACTCTCTTCTTCATATTTTTTCCTCCTTAAATATGAGCAGTTTCAAATTGACTGCCAAATTTATATAAACACTGCGAGGAAAATACCTCGCAGGGTTTACCGTGATGTAGGCGTCGCTTTCCACCTATTGTACTGCATCAAGATTATGACATGCAGCATAATGTCCAGGAGCAATCTCCTTGAATTCAGGAACTTCCTGTGCACACTGTTCTGTGGCATATGGACATCTGGTACGGAAACGACATCCAGAAGGTGGATTTAAAGGACTTGGTACATCCCCTTCCAAAACAATACGTTTACTCTGTTTTGCAATCTTTGGATCTGCAATTGGAATTGCAGAAATCAAACTCTTTGTATATGGATGCACTGGATGTGTTGTCAATTCGTAACTGTCAGCCAGCTCAACCATTCTTCCTAAATACATAACACCGATTCGATCTGAAATATGCTTTACTACAGATAAATCATGTGCGATAAACAGATAGGTCAGACCCATCTCATTCTGCAAATCTTCAAACATGTTGATTACCTGCGCCTGGATAGAAACATCCAATGCGGAAATAGGTTCATCACAGACAATAAATTCTGGATTGACTGCAAGTGCTCTTGCAATACCAACACGCTGTCTCTGTCCACCGGAAAATTCATGTGGATAACGGTTCGCATGTTCAGAGTTTAATCCAACTTTACGAAGCATGTCAATAATTAATTCATATCTTTCTTGTTTATTTGCTGCAAGATTATGTGTATCGATTGCTTCACCAACAATATCTCCTACTGTCATACGTGGATCCAAACTAGCATATGGATCCTGGAACACGATCTGCATCTTCTTACGATATGGAAGCATCTGTGCCCACTGATTCTTTTCTACATCAAATACAACGTCTCCGTCATATGTAAAACGTCCGCCTGTTGGCTGATACAAACGCAACAGTGCACGACCTGTGGTAGTCTTACCACATCCAGACTCACCTACAAGACCAAGCGTCTCGCCACGATTGATGCTAAAAGAAACATCATCTACCGCCTGAATGTACTTTTTATTCTTACCATGGCCTCCTGCTGGAAAGTACTGACGCAAATGTTCTACTTCGATAAATTTATCACTCATTTGCTTCTCCCTTCTCCATGGCTTCTTTCTGATTGAGCCAACATTGTGTATAGTGAACATCATCAAACTGGGTTACCGGTGGCATCTCGCGCAGACAAATCTTCATACAAGATTCGCAACGAGGTGCAAATGGGCAACCTGCTGGTGGATTCAAAAGATCCACAGGTGTTCCTTCGATTGGAACCAATCTTTCATGTTCTTTTGTATCCAGTCTAGGAATCGAACGAATCAATCCCTTTGTATACATATGATGTGGACGATAGAAAATATCTTCCGTCGTGCCATATTCAATAATTCGACCTGCGTACATAACAGCAATACGGTCACACATAGATGCTACTACACCAAGGTCATGTGTAATCATAATGATTGCCATGCCAAGCTTGTCCTTCAGCTCCATCATAAGCTCAAGAATCTGTGCCTGAATGGTAACATCAAGTGCTGTCGTAGGCTCATCCGCAATCAGTAACTTTGGTTCACAAGCAAGCGCGATTGCAATCATAACACGCTGTCTCATACCACCGGAAAGTTCATGTGGATACTGCTTTAATCTCTTCTCCGGCTCATTGATACCAACAAGCTCTAATAATTCTTTTGCACGGTCGTATGCCTGCTTTTTATCTTTGTCTGTATGCAGACGGATAACCTCTGTAATCTGGTTACCAATTGTATAAACCGGATTCAAACTGGTCATCGGATCCTGGAAAATAATAGAGACTTCTTTACCGCGAATCTTACGCATCTCTTTTTCACTCATATTCTCAATCTCATGACCATTAAAGTGAAGTGTACCACCCATAAGCTTACCAGGATGTGCTGTAAGTCCCATCAAAGAGTATGCTGTAACGGATTTACCGGAACCAGATTCTCCTACGATACCAAGGACTTCCCCTTCCTTCAAATGAATGGATACGTCATTGAGCGCTTTCACTTCTCCTGCTGGAGTAAAAAAGGAAAGACGCTCATTTTTTATATCTACTAAGTATTCTTCTGCCATTTTGCGTCCCCTTTCTAATTCTTCAACTTCGGATCAAATGCATCACGAAGTCCATCACCTAACAGGTTAAAGCTTAAAATAATCAAACTGATTGCAACAGCTGGGATGAACAACAGGTATGGATATGTTCCAATACCATTGATTGCATCACTCGCCAGACTTCCCAAAGAAGGAAGCGGAACTGCAACACCCATTCCGAGGAAACTCAGGAAACTCTCTGTAAAAATAGAGGATGGAATCTGCAGTGTTGTTGTAACAATCAAAGTACCAATACAGTTTGTAAGCAAATGCTTTTTGATGATTTTGCCGTTGCTAACACCAAGTGCTCTTGCTGCTGTAACATATTCGCTTTCCTTCAGCATAAGGATCTGGCTTCGTACCATACGTGCCATTCCTACCCAATATAAAAGGGCGAATACAATAAAGATACTAATCAGGTTCGTACCTACCGTCTGTACCCATTTAAATCCAGGCGCTGCCGCCAGATTATTCAATGGCTCTTTCAAAGCGAACGACAAAAGTACAATCAAAAGAACATCTGGAACTGTATAAATAATATCAACAATTCTCATCATAATCAGGTCGACCCAACCACCAAAGAATGCCGCAATGGATCCATAAATAGAACCGATTACAAGAATAATAGCGGTAGCAATCAAACCAACTAAAAGTGAAATACGGCTACCCATCATAACACGGATGGCATAATCACGTCCCATCTTATCCGTACCAAACACATGTGGGAACACAGATTCACCGGCATCGATTTTTGCCTGCTCGTCTGCTGAATATGTAAAAGGTGCAAGGTTGTTTGCGCCTTTAATCTGCTGATCATAAGAATATGGATAAAACGCTGGTACAATAAATGAGAAAATCATAACCAGGATGATAATCACAATACTTACCATAGCCACCTTATTCTTTTTCAATCTGCGGAAGCCGTCTTTCCAGAAACTAACGCTCTCTCGCATGATGACCTGACTCTGTTTTTCCTCCTCAGATGCAGGGAGAAAATCATCAGGATTTAAATCTAACTGAAAACTTAATGGATTCTTCTTCATTTCTTTCTCCTTACTTGAGTGTAATACGTGGATCGATCAGTTTGTACACAATATCTACTACCACATTCATCACGATGATCAATGTAGCAAGGAAAATGGTAGTTCCCATAATCAATGTGTAGTCACGTCCCTGAATGGCTCCGATAAACTCACCGCCAAGTCCAGGAATCGTAAAGATCTTCTCTACAACGAAACTTCCGGTTACTGTGTAAGCAAGCATTGGTCCTACATAAGTAACAACTGGTAAAATAGCATTACGAAGTGCATGCTTAAACAACTGTACCTTACCAGAAAGACCCTTTGCCTTTGCTGTACGCATATAATCCTGTCCTAATACATCAAGCATAGAAGAACGCATCAGTCGCATAATATATGCTGTTGGGTAAAATGCCAATGCTGCTACTGGCATAATGTAATGTTTCCATGTCGTAAGTCCCATTGTAGGAAGTACACGGAATTTTACACCAAAGAAATACATCAAAACGGTACAGATTACGAAACTCGGTACCGCAATACCCATTGTGGATATTACACTAATCAAACTATCGAGGAACTTGCCACGTTTTAAAGCTGCAATACATCCCAAAAATACACCTACAACCAGGGAAACCAATACAGAAATCCCACCAATCTTTGCAGATACTGGAAACTTATTCTTAATAATACCGGAAACGGTACGTCCTCTCTGTTTTAAACTGTCACCAAAATCCCCATGAGCTGCACCTGTAATATACGTAACGTACTGCTCTCCAATCGGCTTGTCCAAGCCATACTTTGCTTCAAGCGCTGCTGTTGCCTGTGGGCTGACTGCCTTCTCTGAAAGGAATGGTCCACCAGGAACCATGTTCATCAGGAAGAATGTCAATGTGGCTACTGCCCAGATTGTTACAATTGCAAGCGCTATTCTCTTTACAACGTACTTTAACATCTTGTTAATTTTCTCCTTCCAAGGTAAATCTTAATACCTAAAAAGAACGCAAAAAAGCTTATTTTTCCGCCCCATTGCGCTCAATCGAGGATTATTATAGCACAGTATTGCAGTAAAGTCCATATTGTTTTTGTTTCTCTCTCACTTAATGGACACATCCACTTTTTCGCGGATTTACTACTTCCTGTAAACACTACTTAGCTACGATTCGAACAATGTTGCAGACAATGTCTGTACACAGATCCATACCTTCTACTGTAATGTGTTCGTATGGACCATGGAAAGCATATCCGCCCGTGCCAAGGTTCGGACAAGGCAGCCCCATAAAGCTAAGTCTCGAACCATCGGTACCGCCGCGGATTGGCACTTCCTTCGGCGTCAATCCAGCCATTCTGGTTGCCTCTTTTGCCCAATCAATAATTTCCATGCATTCATCAATTTTGCATTTCATATTTAGATAGGATTCTTTGATGGTAACCTCAACGACACCTGCACCATATTTTTCATTTAATGCCGCAGCAATACGACGCATATTTTCTTCTTTCGCATGGAATTTCTCCAAATCATGATCCCGGATAATATAAGAAAGCTTTGTCCGTGCCACATCCCCATGCATATCGGTCAGATGGCAGAAGCCTTCATATCCATCTGTTTTTTCCGGAACTTCATCCTTTGGCAGCATGCCATGAAATTCCATCGCAACGGTCTGCGAATTCACCATGATATCTTTTGCACTTCCCGGATGCACATTGTTGCCATGCACCACAACCGTTGCTCCGGAAGCATTAAAGTTTTCGTATTCGATGTTTCCTTCCAGGTCTCCATCCAAGGTGTATGCATAATCTGCGCCAAAATGCGTCACGTCAAAATGATCTGCTCCTGCGCCAATCTCTTCATCCGGCGTAAACCCAATACAGATTTTACCATGCGGAATCTGTTCTGTAATAATGCGCTCCATCGCTGTCATTATCTCTGCAATTCCGGCTTTGTCATCTGCACCCAAAAGCGTCGTACCATCGGTTGTAATCAGGGTTCTCCCCTGCGCATTCTGCAAATGTGGAAAATCTTTTACCGACAGAGTTCTGCCGCTCTCGCCTAACACAACATCTTTCCCATCGTAATTTTCGTGCAAAATCGGATGTACATGTTCCCCTGAAAAATCCGGTGCTGTATCCATATGCGCAATAAAGCCAATCGCAGGCTTATCCTGCAATCCATCCGTTGCTTCCAACGTACCATAGACATAGCACTTATCATCCACATGTGCATCTGCAATGCCGATTTCTTTCATCTCCTGTACCAGTTTCTTTGCAAGGTCAAATTCTCTTGCTGCTGACGGTACCGTTTCACTTTCTTCATCACTGGTTGTATGTACAACCACGTAATCCAGCAATCTCTCGTATGCCCGTTTCATCTTATTCCTCTCCCTTTTTTATAAAAATTTATGTTCATTCGCCAACCATCCAGGCATGTTCCAATGCCTCTTTTGTTGCCGAAATGCTTCCTTGTATCATCTGCGCACCGCCACCGCCTTTTGCGTCAAACTGCTGGCGCAGGTAGGACGCCTCTTCTCTGCAGTCCTTTGTCTTACTAGCGATGATAAAACAATATCCCTCTTTATCATCCCCGGAAAAAACGCCACAATAGCCATCGTGTTCTTCCGTCATATGATTGACGACATCACGCATGGCTTTCGTATCACAGCTTTCCGCAAACAACACCACATGCTCTGCTGCCGGATCCAGACTTTTTACCTGCTCCAGTAAAAGTTTTTCCTGAGTCTTGCGCAAGCGGTATGCCAGATTCTGATTTTCTGCCTGCATGCGCTTGATATGACTTCCCAGCTCTTCTTCTGATGAACTGAGCAGCGTCATCATATTCTCTACCGTTGCAAGCTTTGTCCGGAAAGCATCGAGTGCGCGAAATCCACATAACATACTGATACGCACACCGCCCTTATGATTTTGCACCTGCATAATCTTAAGAATTCCCACTTCCCCTGTTCGTTTAACATGGGGTGCACAACATGCGCACACATCAACGCCCGGAATCGTAACAATACGCACCGGACCTTCCAATTCTTTCTTACTGCGGTACTCCATTGTCTCTAGCATCTGCGGTGTAGGAAAGGCAATCTCTAACAGCAAATCATCTGCGATCACCTGATTCACACGCGTCTCAACTTCCATGAGCTCTTCCGCTGTCAAAACACCATCAAAATCCATCGTAACGATAGAATCACTCAAATGAAATCCCACGTTGTTGTAGCCGAACGTGCTGTGCACAATTCCAGAGAACATATGCTCTCCTGTATGCTGCTGCATATTAGAAAAACGATAATCCCAATCAATTTTGCCATGCACATGATCTGCTACTTCCACCGGTGTATCCACCAGATGATAAATGACACCATCACGGATTTGGACGTCCAAAACGTTCATCTCTGTCTGCGGGTGCATACCATGGCTTACCACCAGCTGACCTTGATCCGGTGTCTGTCCTCCCTGCTCCGGGAAAAAAAGTGTCTGATCCAAAACGACTTCATAACAACCCTCATGCTTTGGTGACGGTGTTACCGCAAGAATTGTTCCATCAAATTCCGTCTCATACGGAAATTTATCATATAAACAATTTGTTTGTTCCATAGTTCTCCTCAAAAAAGTCCTGACTTTTTAGTCACATAATATCCTATCATAGCACAATAATAGGATTTATGGTATGATAAAACTCACGAAAAAAGCAAAAACCAAGGGAAAACATTATGAATAACGAAAAAGACAGAGCCATTCTTGTTGGCTTACAATTAAATGATGGCAGTTCTTTTGCACATAATTTGGAAGAACTGGAAAGCCTTTGTGAGGCCTGTGGCATTCTACCGGTATTTACCATCACGCAAGCGCTGGATGCTCCACACCAGGCACTATATATTGGCACCGGCAAAGTCGCAGAAGTCAAAAATGCCGCCATGGAATTAGAAGCGGATCTGATTATTTTTGACAACGCACTCAGTCCTTCGCAGGCAAGGAATTTAAATCTGGAAATCGGGCTTCCTATTTTGGACCGCACGGCACTGATTCTCGAAATCTTTCACTCCCGTGCGCGCAGTCGCGAAGCCAAGTTACAGGTGGAGCTTGCCCGGCTGCAGTATCTCTTACCGCGCTTATCCGGTATGGGAACTGCCATGTCAAGACAAGGCGGTGGCAGTGGCTCCCGCTCCAACAAGGGTGCCGGTGAGAAAAAATTAGAGCTTGACCGCAGACATATCAGCCATCGCATCACCGAATGCAAAAAAGAACTGGTACAAATCAAAAAGCAACGCGAAACACAGCGCAAAAGCCGCAGCTCTTCCCAGACGCCATCGGTGGCTCTGGTTGGCTATACCAATGCCGGCAAATCGACCATTTTAAATGCTATGCTTTCCCAGTATGGGAATGAAGACATCGCTGATATCTCACACAAAAAAGTATTGCAGGAAGACATGCTGTTTGCCACCTTAGATACGACCGTGCGAAAAATCACCATTCCCGGGAAGCCCGCCCTGTATCTGTCTGATACCGTCGGCTTTATTGACAAATTACCACATCATCTGATTGATGCCTTCCGTTCCACCTTAGAGGAAGCCATTCATGCCGACCTTTTGTTGCAGGTCGTTGATGTATCTGATCCATATTATAGGGAGCACATGCGCGTAACACAGGAGACTTTAAATGACTTAGGCGCAGGGGATATTCCTATGATCATCGTCTACAACAAGGCAGACCGCGTCCCACAATTTGCAGATGAGCTTCCGCTTGTCACAGGTAATCACATCCATATGGCCGCCGGTATTGGTGTCGGCATTGATGCTCTTGCTGAGCTTATTTTATCGCAGCTGTTTGGACAACCGGTCACCATGCAGCTTCTCATCCCGTATAGTGAGGGTTCGCTTGTGCATGCCATCTCTGAAATCGGTGATGTACAAAAAACAGAATATCAAAACAACGGTACCTATATGCAGGTTGTTTTCACACCTTCTGCGAAAGATCAGGCGTTATTACAGCAATTGGAATCTTACCGCGTCTAACACATATCTATATGCAAAAAATACCCAGCCCATAGTCAAAACCACAGGCTGGGTATTTTATATTTCCTTTTTCTATCTTTTATGCAGGAATCTGTACCTCATCAGCAGCGATATAAATTTCATACCATACTAAGAATACATAGATTGCCCAGATCTTACGGCTGTTATCTGCCTTGCCATCTCTATGATCTTCTAAGAGCTGCATCAGCATTGTCTGGTCAAAATACTGACCTGCAACTTCTGAAGTAAATGCATCCTTAATCTTATTGTAGTATTTATCTTCTTTCAGCCATACACGAATCGGTACTGGGAATCCCAATTTTTTCTTATTGGCTGTAGATTCTGGTAAATGACGTTTTGCTGCAATACGAAAAGCTCTCTTTGTTGCTTCATCTGTCACACGATAATCAATTGGCAAATTCTTTATGTATTCGAATACCTTGATATCAAGATATGGAACACGTGCTTCCAAAGAATGTGCCATACTCATTTTATCTGCCTTCAAAAGAATGTCTCCCTGCAGCCAGAAGTTCATATCTATATACTGCATCTTGGCAATATCATTGAGCCCCTTACACTTTGCATAATATGGAGCTGTCAGTTCCTGTGGTGTCACATGTGTCAAATGGGACTTTAAAATCTTCTCCCGTTCCTCTACAGAGAACAGATTTGCATTACCGATAAAACGCTCCTCCACAGACTTGCTGCCACGGATGATAAAGTTCTTTCCCTTAAAATTCGGCAATTTCTTTACAATCGCAGCCAGGCCCTTGCGCAAGCCTAGTGGCAGCTTCTGATAACCTGCCAATGATAGTGGCTCATGGTAAATATTATAGCCGCCAAAGAACTCATCTGCTCCTTCTCCGGAAAGCACAACCTTGATATCCTTTGCCGCAAGCTCATCTACAAAATAAAGTGCAATACAGGATGGATCTGCCAAAGGCTCGTCCATGTAATACATAACCTTTGGAATACTGTCAAAATATTCATCACTGCTGATTGTCTTACTGATATTTTCTTTGCCAAGTTCTTTTGTCAGGCTCTCCGCATAACGGATTTCGTTATATTTACTCTGCTTATCCAAAAATCCCACCGTATAGGTCTTTTGTCCAGGGAATTCTGAAACCAGATAGCTGGAATCTACACCACTCGAAAGAGATGCGCCTACTTCTACATCGGCAATCATATGTGCCATCGTAGACTCATGTACCACTTCTTCAATTTCACTTACTGTCTTTTCCAAAGATTCCGGTGCCTTTGCCGGTTGCATCAACGGGTCGTAATACTGGTGAATCTCCAACTCACCACTGCGCATCAACATATAATGACCTGCCGGGAGCTTGTAAATACCTTTAAAGAATGTCTCCGGCAATACAGAATACTGGAATGACATATACTGCTCCAAAGCATCTTCATTTACTTCACGCTTGATATCCGGGTAAGCCAGAATGCTCTTAATCTCGGAAGAAAATACAAAATTGCCGTCTGGCTTTGCATAGTAAAATGGCTTAATGCCAAAGAAATCTCTCGCGCCAAAAACAAGATCTTTTTTCATATCATAAATAACAAAAGCAAACATGCCTCGTACTTTTGAAAGGATATCCACCCCATACTCTTCATAGCCGTGTACAAGACTTTCCGTATCTGCATTATTCGCAAATACATGTCCTTTTGCGATCAGATCCTCACGCAGTTCCAAATGGTTGTAAATCTCTCCGTTAAAGACAATGACAATATCGCCTGTCTCATTAAACATTGGCTGCATCCCATGATCCAGGTCAATGATACTCAATCGACGGAAGCCAAGTGCCACCTGGTCATTCACATACATCCCTTCCTGATCCGGTCCACGATGTATGATTTTATCCATCATATTTTTAAGAATTGCTTCTCGATCTCTATCTTCTTTTGTTCGTCCGATAAATCCGCTTATTCCACACATAAAATTCTTCCTTTTGTCTTGTATTTGCTGTCAATATAGTATGCGCAATCGCCTATCCCCTATGCGCATCAAATCTTATTCCATAAGATTATAATGTTTTCCTATGATGAAATCAAGGACAAGAACTCTTCTTTCGGCAGTGGCTTTGCATAATGATAGCCCTGATAATACGTTGGTTCATAAACCTGCAGATATGCTGCCATCCGCTGATCCTCAACACCTTCAATACAGACATCGGCGCCAATGGTCTGTGCACCGATGGCAGCCGCCGATACAAGTACCTGGTTAATTTTTCTACTTTCAATGTCTCTTAAAAACGTACGGTCAATTTTAATCTCATCAATTGGCAATTCCAGAATCAGCTGCAACGATGCATTTCCCGTTCCAAAATCATCCATAGCAACACGTATACCCTTTTCACGGAAGAATGTAATCTCCTGACGCATAAATTCAAAATCCAGTTCACGACAGCGTTCTGTTAATTCCAAACACAAATTCTTTGCCGGATATCCGGTATCTGCAAGTGCCTGCATCACGCTTTCCCGGAATTCTTCCCGCGCCAGCTGTGGTGCTGCAATATTAACATTTAAGATAAAGTCCGGTATGATTTTTCGCATTTCCTGCGCATCCATCAAGGCACGCCGCAGTACCCAATTGCCCAAATCAAAGATGCACGGGTTCTGTTCTACAAACGGAATAAAACGATTTGGCGAGACCATACCGTATTTCTCATCTTCCCATCGTACAAGCGCTTCCGCACCAATCGTCTTACCACTCTGCGCATTGACAATTGGCTGATAGTATACAGAAAAGCCCGAAAAACCATTCATAATGTTCTGGTAAATTACACCGACTAAATCACGGTCATCAAATTCATGCTTATGTTTTTCAATATTGTAAAATACGACGTTGCCATGATACTTGGTCTGTGACTGCGCAATCGCATAACCCAGATTTGCTGTGATGGAGTCTGCCGCACCCTTGGCATACCCAAAAACAACCGCGCTCGCTATGGTTGCCAGCGTGATTTGTTTGCCTTCCACCACCAATTCCCGAAACGCCATCTGGCGGATTCTTTTATAAATCGCCTCTGCGGTGCTGCGATCTGTATCATACATACAAACACCAAACATAGCGCCTTCAATGTGGTAGACCTCTCCATTTTCGCCTACGAGATTTTGCATACGGAAACCAAATTCACGCAATACAATATCTCCAAAGCCATATCCATACAGTGTATTTACACTACTTAATTTATCGATAATAACCATCATGACGGTCGATTGTTCTTCCTCTTCCGCCAATTCTTCCACGCGTTTCAAGAAAGTTGATTTGCTGAGAAGATGGGTGACGCTGTCCATAGTATCTGCAATCCCATAGTTGGTAATGGTTCCTACAAAATAGTCCGGATCATCCCCTTCTCCTCTGACAATTGCACTCTGACAGCTGCACAAAACGTATTCTCCTTTTTTATTCTTTGCACGGTAAAAAAGCACTTGCGTTCCGTATTCACCCTTGAGCATCAAATCTGTCGCTTCCTGATAATGCTCCAAATCATCTGGGTGCACAAAAGATTCCCAAATATCTCCCGCATTATACATATACTCATCCGGCAAATCAAAATCCTGCAAAGCACGTTTTGACCAGCGCGAAACCCCTGTGCGCATATTGCACAGGAATAAATAGCCACGTCTTGCCGTCGATGCAAACACATCAAAAATACGATTGGAAAGTCCACTCTTATCTAACTGCAATCCATGATCTTTTTCCGTTGTCTGTGACATCTGCGATAATTCACTCTCATCCTCAACGGAAAAATGTGGCAGTCGTTTACGTTTTGCAGTCGTCTCATCCTGGTACTTGCAGTAGTAATCCCGCTTTGCCTTGTACATTTTCTCTTCTGCTACGCGAAGCACCGTCTCTACACTGTGTGCTTCTTCCTGCCATGCCATACCGATCGCCGCCATCGGTCTTTGCTGCCCCTGAATAAAGACCTGCAACCTACGATATTCTCTCTCAAAATGCTGTTTTGACAAATGCTGCATAACAACAATGAATTCGTCTCCGCTGATACGATAACATTGGCTCAGCCCGTATAATTCCAGCAGTTTGTCTGAAAAGTACTTAAGGTATTCATCTCCCTTGCTATGACCATAGGTATCATTGATATACTTTAGACTATTTAGATCCGCAAAAATCACACCAACAGAATGTTTTGTGACATGAAGCAGATATTCCTCACAAAGTTCATTGAAGCCGGTACGGTTAATCAGCCCCGTCAGCGCATCAATATATGCATAATGGCGTAACAATTTCTGTTGTGCAAGAATCTCATTTTGCATATCGTTGATATCACGGATATACATCAAAGCAATCTTATGCTCCTCACAGTACTCACTCGTAGGAATGATTTCGTAGGATACCCAATGATATTCCTCTCCCACAAGACGACGAAACGTATAATAGATACACTCACTCCCCTGATCCAGCTTTCCACATAACGTATCAATGTTCATGCTGTACAAAAACAGTTCCGCCTCTTCCTCCAGAATGCCGCCTTTTTCCACAAATTTACGAACCCCACTGGAAAAATGCTTGCCCATATAGCCCATATCCTGCGCATCCGTCAAAATATCCTCATAGAGGTCTTTGGTTAAATCAATACGCATGACATTCAGGTAAGACTTTTCCAAAACGCGCATAACGTCTGCAAAATCATAATGTGTTTGTGTTCCCTCTTCTTTTTGTTCTATCGGAAATGTTTCACGTTTTGTACTCATTCTTATCTCTCCTTGGCTATGCCGCAGATCTTTTGTTAATGCTGCATCTTTTTTAAGATGCCCTGTCTGTCCTATGCACGAATAAATTGTTCCTTAAAATCGTCCAATGGACATGGCTTACTATAATAATATCCCTGAATATAATCCGGTCCTAACGCCGTAATGCGATCCAGTTCGTCTTTTTCCTCAATACCTTCTACCACTTCTTTGATATTGAGGCTATGTACCATATCAATAATCTGTGTCAGCAGCTCATGTTCATATTCGCTGTTCAATGCCTTCACAGTAAATTCACGATCTATCTTTAAAATATCCGGTTTCATCTGTGACAGATTAATCAGATTCGAATAGCCTGTCCCAAAATCATCCAATGCCATTTGTACACCATACTCTTTTAATTTGTGCCAGAGATTTGTCACCACCGTACTTCTTGCCAGGTAGCCACTCTCTGTCAGCTCCACAATCACACTTTCCGGTTTCAGATGATAACGTTCAATCGCAGCCACCAAATCATCATACACCGCACTTTTTAGAATCTGAACATACGAGAAATTAATACTTACCTTGAAATCCGGCTTTACTTTCTGACATTCCACACAGGCTTTTAAAGCCGTATCAATAATCCATCTTCCCACTGGAACAATCAGACCGCTTTCTTCTAACTGATCGATAAAACGGAATGGCGGAATCAGTTCTCCTTCTGCATTGCGATAGCGAAGCAACGCCTCAGCCGCAAAAATCCGTTCTGTCTTTGCCTGTACAATTGGCTGGAAATAAAGTTCAAAACCATCAAATTCCTGTGAAACTGCTTTGCGTAAGTTGCGTGTCATCTGTCGGTTTTCCACAAAAATTTCATATTCTGCACGATCAAAATACACGAGCTGGTTCTTGCCACGCTCTTTTGCTCTGCTTAAAGCAAATTGCGATAGTTTCATAATCTGGTCATAATCGAGTGTATCAATATCTTCATAGGAAACCACACCACAAGACACCGTATAAAGAGCCTCGTATTCGTGTTCCCGGATATGCGCATCAATCTGCCTGCGAATCAATCCATATAATTTCTTAATATCTTTCCGTGACTGACTGAGCAGGTCAAAAATGACAAACTCATCCGATGTCATACGATATGCAAACTGTCCCGGCTGCAGGCAATCCGTAATGCAGGTTGCCACGTCAAACAGCACATGATCACCATAACCAATGCCAAGCGTCTCATTGATATTTTTAAAATCATCGATTCCCAGACGAAGGACATAACATTTTGGTAAAGCCCGAAATTGCCTTAGCTGTTCCTGGAATGTAACCTCGCCCAGAAGTCCACTGACATTATCTGCCTTCTTCTTCTGTCCAATTTCATTGATACAGCCAATCATCAAAAAATTTTTGCCGTTTTGGGTGCGTATGGCACGTCCCTGACAATTGATCCAGACTGGTTCATGGTTGACACTCATCCATCGATAACGGAGATCATGCCAGGACTTTCGCCCATTTCGAATTTCACTAACATCCTGTATCAACAATGGATAATCCTCCGGATAAACTACCTTTTTGTGTACTTCATCCACATTATGAAAAACATTACACGGCAAATCAAATCGCTTCACCGCTCTGTCTGTAATATAGTAAACATCATGTACCAGATCCCAGACATACAAATAATCGTTCATGCAAGATGAAAACAATTCTGCTGCCCGATCAAAAAAGAAAAAGATATCACTCTCTTCGCTGTCATACTCCGAACTTCCCAATATCTCGCACAATTCTTCTAAAATCATTCTATCTTCCATGTTCGCCTCCTATGCCTCGTCTTCTGCCATTTTTCTATGTGAATAACAATATATTTGTCAGTCTCTGATGTCCCATAAAAAAGTACAATAACCCATGAAAATATTACCATGTATTGACAGATATTTCAACGCGTTTTGCGACAGCTTTCGACCATTTTCCCGTTTTATTTCACAAAAAAACATGATATAATTTTTTTGCAATTTTTCGATGAACAAATATTGAGAAGGTACTTATGTCCACTGCATTAATGTTGCTGTTATCTCCCGCCTGATTGGTATGTGGTCCGGCATGGATGATGACAATCTTGATGTATTGACCTTATGTGGTTTGCTACATGATGTGGGAAAGACCCAGATTCCAGAAGAAATAATAGAAAAACCGGATCGACTGACCCGGGCAGAATACGAAATTATGAAAACCCATACGGTTCTAGGCTATCGTATGATGGAACAGGAGCGCATTGACACGTTTGCCTCCATTGTCGCAATTGCTGATGTCTATGATGCACTGACTTCCGACCGCTGCTATCGTGCTGCTGTCTGTCCTTTTGAAGTCATTGCCATTTTTGAAAGCCATGGTCTGACGGAATACAACCCGAAATTTATTCTTACTTTCCTAGAGCACATTGCCCAGACCTATATTGGCAATTCTGTGCGATTGAGTGACAACCGACTGGGTAAAATCAGCATGATTGACACAAAAAATCTTCTCCGCCCTCTCATACAATTAGAAAGCGGAGAATTTGTTGACTTATCCAAACATTTAGACCTCTATGTAGAAGAGATTGTTTAATCAAATAATTTTAATTTTTGCCTCTCAAAAAAGGCATCTACTTCTGCGATAATCTTTGCAGGCTCCATGGTTTTCAAAAGATAGCCCTCTGGCTTTAGTGCCATAACCTGCATCACACTTTCGCGGTCGTCTTTGCTCGTCAAAAAGATGACCGGAACATCAGAAAATTCTGTCTCTGTCCGAATCATTTCGAGCACCTGTCTTCCATTTACCACCGGCATTTCATAGTCCAAAAGCACCAGATCCGGCCGATTGGTCGCAAGATATTTGATTGCCATCGCCCCGGAATTTGCAAGAATCACCTGATAGGTATCTTCTAACCATCCCTTGACATTGCGAAGCATAGCGCCAGAATCATCTACCACCAGAATCTTCTTTTTGTTTTGTGCGCCAAATTTTGTAATGTAGGTATCCATGGCTTCCACAAGTTCGTTGATGTTCACCGGACGTTCAAAAAACTGACGAATCAGATGTTTTGGAATCACGCGGTCAATTGCCTCATTTTCCTCGCGGCTTCCCACAGTAAAAATCGGAATATTTTGCTCTGCCGATTGATCTTTCAAATAAATCAACGCCTGCTGCATATCCCCCATTTCTTCCGAACCATAAATCAGATATGCTCCAATCCGGTCGCGGACTACCGAAATCTGCGTCACATCTGGTGCAACCACAGAGACCTCATAACCTATCTCCTGTATTTTTTCTTTGAGGGACATAATCATATACCCCTGTACTTCTGAAATAATCAATATACGATATGTTTCGTTCATATGCTTCTCCAATTATTCTTTTTCGTTCTGCAGCTTATCTGCCATCGCATGGCTTTTTGCAATCACTTCTTCCATGGCAACATCTGCGACCGCAGCACGCAAAGCATCCATGTCGTCCGACAATGCCTCGGGCATACGATACTGCTCTAACTCTGCCATTGCTGCATCCACACCATCCAAATCAAAGCCATCCATTGCATCTGCCATTTGTGTCAGTATCCGGCACAATTCATCCTTTGATGTCTCCTGCAGACTTGCTTCATCTACCGCCCCATAGGGACTTAGAACCGATTTATAACCTGCATATAATTCTAATACTTCCGGCACCTTTTCTTCAAGTGTTTTTCCATCGTTTGCATTCCCCAAAGCCTCCAGCTCCTTGAAACGCTCTGATAGCTCTATCGCACCAATCATGCGCGATGTATTTTTCAGTGCATACACCTCAATCGTCAGATCCCGAATCATGCCATCTGCAAGGCACTGCTTCATCTTTTTTGTCTTGGTATCAATCAGTTTATAATAATCCCCGAGCAGATTCATAAACAACGCTCGACTGCCGGAATAATGCACACCGGCTTCTACATCAAGCCCCTCGATTTGTGGCAGGTCATCTGTCTCTTCTTGAACCACCAGGCATTCTTCGGTCTTTACTATCTTCTCCTGTGGCAGGTATTTTCTTAATTTGCCGCAAATTTCCTTGATTTCAATTGGCTTTGCCACAAAATCATCCATACCTGCTGCCATAAATTCTTCTTTTGCTCCACTCATCGCATCCGCCGTCAATGCAATGATGGTCAGATGTGCACCCGTCATGTTCTCTGTCTCACGAATCCGGCGTGTAGCCTCAACACCATCCATGATTGGCATCATATGATCCATAAAAACAAGGTCATAGATGCAAGTCTTTATCTTTTCAAGCGCCTGCTTTCCATTTTCCGCTATATCGATCTGCATCTGCAAAGGCGCCAGCAATCCCATAGCAACTTTTAAGTTCATCTTATTGTCATCCACCAGAAGAATCTTCGCATCCGGTGCTTTGAAATTTAGCTCATCGGCACTTCCCGCATAAGCCACCTGCTGTTCTCTGCGGATTGCCTGACAGAAATTGAGCGAATACAATGGCTTATTCATCACCATGACTTTTGCATCCCGCAAGGACTCCTGTACTGGATTCTGCAAAACACAAATCTGTTTATCCTCTAGCATAGATGCATGAATCATATCTTTATACTTTTCATAATTTGTTGTGTCTGTAAAGAAGAAATCCACACGTGGGCGCAATTCTTCTATCATTTCCGGTGCGATTGGTTCGATTCCATAAGCACGCACTAACTGCTCAAAATTCTCCTGCAAATAAGTATTGGCAAATGCCCCTCCTATCTGCCATTGTTTTTTCTTCTCCGGCAAATATGCTGCCGGAATATCTTCTGCTATCTTCTGACGGATGGTAAAGTAGAATTCGCTGCCCTCTCCATAGGTACTATTGACACCAATTTCACCGCCCATCATCTCAACCAGCTGGCGGCAGATAGCCAGTCCAAGCCCCGTTCCCTCTTTGGAATGATTCTTTCGACTGTCCACCTGAGAAAACGACTGGAACAATTTTTTCTGGTCTTCCTCGCGAATACCAGAACCGGTATCCCGGATACGTACCGCAAGCAAAAGATTCGCATCTGTTTTTTCTTCAACAGCAATCGACAGCTTTACATAACCGGTTTCGGTAAATTTGACGGCATTGTTTAAAATATTAATCATAATTTGACGTACACGCAGTCCATCTCCATGCAATGTCTTTGGCAGTGCTGGATCAATATCATAGAGCAGTTCTATATTTTTTTCACCAATTCTCGTCAAAAACATAATACCCAGATCACTGATCATCGACATTGGTGCATAGTCTTCTTCTACAAGTTCCATCTTACCCGATTCAATCTTGGAGAAATCTAAGATATCATTGATAATATTTAGAAGAGAGTCTCCGGACACTTTGATATTGGATAGATACTCTGCCTGTTCCTCCGTCACCTCTGTACGAAGCATAATCTCCGTCATACCAACAATCGCATTCATCGGTGTACGGATTTCATGTGACATGTTGGACAGAAATGCGGATTTCGCCTCATTCGCCGCTTCTGCCTCCTGCACCAGCTGCAGCTGCTTTGTGACATCCACTAAAATCAGACTATAACCCGCCACCTTTTTCTTGCGCTTTTCATTCTGATATAACGTCGCCACGCGCCTTTCGTAAAAATGGCCATCCAGTTCTACTTCATCCTCTTCTGTCTGAAACAAGTGCAACACATTTTCCGGCAATGCCTCATTTTTATGATACCGGCGCAGCTCCGGAAAAAGTGTTTTTGCATAGCGGTTCGCATCTAAATATCCATAAGCATCATCTGCAATCAAAAACACATCATTCGTATGTTCAAATACCCAATTACGTCCCTGGTCTGTCACGGTAAAAAATTCACCCACCATAACACTTAATGTCATGACGCAAATCACAACCGAAGATGCGATTGGAACGATATCAAACGGCACATCTGAAAAGCGGGAAAACAGCCACATGATTTCCAAAAAAGTCTGTGCTATCATCAAGTGAAACAGATTATGGCGTTCTGTCTTATTCGGTGTCTTGACAAATCGATAGAAGGTATAGAGCAGGATCAAAAGAAGCATCATCGCAATCAGACCATAACGGATGTTATACAGAAGACCTCCATCCATATTAACGCGGTACATGCCAATGCGGTCATCCAGCGAAATATGCATATCGCCCATCCATTCTTTGCCCATTTCACCAATGATATGCTGTCCATTTGCACCCAGCTCTGTACCACCATTCCCTCGCACAGGAACACTCTGTGTCAATGCCTCGGATGTTTTTTGGGTAGTATCCACAAATTCCGTTTCTTCATTCGCAAGCGACACATGGGTTGCCGAACGCATCCACATCTGGGGAATCTCAATCAATTCAAACAGAGGCCATCCAACCGATACCACATGGGAACAGCGCATATGCTGATATTCCATCATAAACAGAATAAAGAAGAAAAAGAACAGCGATATGCCCACATATTCCATACGATATGCCGTTGTCAATGCCTCGGCATTATCCATCTCTAAAATCATAAGATACGAACAGTTGACAATCGAACATGCCGCATTTGCCAGCATCAGATAGGTTGCACTTTTGCTCTGTTCCTTTTGTAAAATAACAACAATACTAATGACCGGGATAAAAATACCCAGAATCTGAATCATTTTTAGAATCATGGTCAATTGTTCTGTTGTCATTGAAAAACATAAAAATTGGATTGTTTCCATGGTATTCCCTCTTTCGTCCGCTTTTTCCCTAATTCCAATATACAAATACCCTGCCAGAAAAACAAGGGAATTTTACGCAAGAAACAAAGAGAGCCCCAGCAAAAAGCTGGGGCTAATGTTTCCATTATTTTATTTATACGTTTCCATCGCTTCTGCAAGGCTCATGCCTTCTTCAATCGCTTCACGACGTTTTGCATTCACTTCCTGGATTTCTTTCATGCGTTCTCCCGTCAATGAATATCCCTTCATTGCAATCAGTGTGATTGCCCATGCTGCCATTGGAATCACGCAGAAGAGTACAATAACAACTGCATTCATACCAGGTGCATATGGTGTTTCCGCTGTTGGCAGATTTGAAAGGCCAATCACGCCCACGGCAATACCAACGACTGTGGCTGCCAAAGATGAAACAAGCTTATCCACCAGTGAGAACAAAGTCCCCATAATACCTGGAATGTATTTTCCGGAACGATAGGTTTCGTAGTCGGAACAATCTGCTACCATCGGAATTGGCATATCGGCGGTTGCATAGTAAGCACCATAACCAACACCAAAACAGATAATAAACAGAATCGTATATACGTTGACGTGTGGGAACACAAGGTTCATGCCATTTGCCGGATTCCACAACAAAAGCAATGCCAACACACCCACATAGCAAATCAGTGCTACCGATACATAACGAACCAAGGATGCCTTCTGCCCCTTCTTCTGTGATGTACGAACAGTCAACAGGAAGAATGGCACACTGGCTACATAACCTAAAATCATCATTGGCAGATAGAGACTGTCATAATTGCCCATCATACAACCATAAAGCATACAAAGAACGGTTGTATTTGTGGCAATGGAAAGCGCCAGTTTACAGCCGGCACCGGCAATCATCAAACGCTGCATTGGCTTGTTGTTCTTGATGATCTGAATATATTCGGAAACCTTTACCTTTTCCTGTTTCTGACCACCAACACCAAAATACTTTGGCTGATCCTTTTCCCAGATACCAATGACAGCAAGAAGTGTCAATACAACAGAGATTGCTACACCAATTGGTGTGAGTACGCGGTAAAAATCTGCGCTGGAGTAATCAGCAACATTCGCACGCAGAATTGGAGCAACGAACTGCATGACACCCATACCCACCAAAGAACCAACGGTGTTAAAGATCGTAAATAGAGGTCTTTGCTTTGGATCGTTTGTCAAAACGGTCTGACCAGATCTTGTGCAGGATGTCTGGAACGTATAACCAATCACCCATACAAAATACAGAAGCACAAAAACCACATAACGAAGTGCCATCATATCCGCCGGAATAAATGGAGTTACCATATAAAGCAAAATAATGCTGACCGCCATAATAATGTTACCAATCACCATAAACGGACGGAACTTACCGAATTTACCATTGGTACGGTCAATCAAAGCACCGATGATCGGATCCGTAATGGCATCGCAAAGACGCATAGCTGTTACCATAATGGATGCAAACATCAATCCTAAGGTCAACACATTGGAACCGAACGTTGCAATGTAAGAAAGCACCAAAACGTAATATACGTTTGTAGCACCATTATTCAGAGGAAACAATACCAACTGATAAGGCTTTGCACGGTTCAGTCCACTTGTTCCCGCTTGTTTGTTTTCAGTCATGAAAAAACCTCCTTCAATCTCTTATCTATTATACCCAATTTGCACTCTTCGAGCGTTTCTTGGAAAGTTTATAATTTGCCGGTGCATCCGTACGGACGAATGTTGCCGTATCTTCAGAGTCTCCTGCCGCAACGCGAATGTGATTTTCACCATCTGCAAGTGTAACCTTGCATTTAAACACATGATCCGCTTCCTTCGTTGCAATCAATTTGTCATTGCAATAGAACGATACACTTGGCTGGTTACTATAAACTTTAACCGTAATTGTCTTCTTTTTGCGCTCCACAAAACGCTTGCTGCAGATATGTACCATTGGCTCTGCATTCCAGTAAGACTTGTACAGATAAAAGCTGTCTTTTTTTGTCTGACGGTCAAATGTCACAAGTCCCTTGTGATTCATACCCGGTTCACCGCCCTGGTCTCTGGCATCTGCTGCAAAGTCAAACATATTCCATACATGTGTTGCCCAGATCCAAGGGAATCTTGCAAAACAACGCACCATATATTCATGATATTTTGCCTGATATTCTTCTGTGTGATCACCTCTGTGTGGATGTTCACTGTGCAGATTTGGCATACCTTCTGCACCATACTCTGAATATCCAAGACAACGCTTTGGATAGCGCAGATGGAACAAGGCAAAGAAAATATCGTTTAAGAACAAGCCCGGAACATACCATCCCAGATACAGGTTATAACTTACAATATCTGAAATATGCACGACTTTTCCAAATGGGTTACACATTGCATAGCAGGCAAGCGATGTCACGCGATGGGCATCCATGTTATGACACAAATCATTTAAGACATGATGGTTATCAAGCATGTCTTTCTTATTGTGTGTAGAAATCGTAATTTCATTGGAAAGCCCCCATGTCACAATACTTGCGTGGTTGTAATTTTGCAAAATCAGCTCACGCATCTGTGTAATGGTGTTTGCACGCGCAGATGGAATATGTTCAGAAATATATGGGATTTCTGCCCATACAATCATTCCCTCTTCATCACAAAGATCATAGAAATACTGGTCATGCTGGTAATGCGCCAGACGAATCGTATTTGCTCCAATCTCCTTGATCAGCTCCATATCCTTTTTATGCTGTTTCTTCGGAATCGCATTACCAATCCCCTTAAAGTCCTGATGACGCGATACACCATGCAGTGGATATGGCTTTCCATTCAGATAAAAGCCTTTGTCCGGATATACGGCAAATGAACGCACACCAAAACGTTGCGTGATTTCATCCACCATCACTCCCTGACACAAAAGTGTTGCCTTTGCGGTATATAGATATGGATCACTCACACCATTCCACAAGTGTGGCGCATCCATATGAAAAGTATGTGCTGCTGCATGCTTTGCTGTCGGTGCAAAATCCGGTGTCACATCCGCCACAAGCGCTGCGTCACGACCTTTACCCTTCAAATCTTCAGCGTTTGTAATGGCTCCAAAACGCTCCTGATCAAATGTAAAATCGGTAAGTGCTGTCGTTTCTTCAAGAATAACATTCCCCAAGTCATCGCAGATAGAAAACATAACCGTATGTGCCGCAGCATCCGCTTCGGCATCAAGATAGACATATCCTTCCATCTTTACATCCGCAGCATCTTCTGCTACAGATGGTGTAATCTGCATGCCCGGCATTCCATAATAATCTAGTTCAAAGTGATTTTTTGACACCACAAGCAGATTTACATCACGATAGATTCCACCATAAAATGTAAAATCCGCTTTTTGCGGATAGACTCTTGTATTGACTGTATTGTCCACCGCTACCTGCAGCACGTTTTCTTCCTGCAGATATGGTGTGACTTTCACACGAAAAGTAGAATAGCCTCCATCGTGATAAGCCACCTGCTGTCCACCCAAAGTCACTGTGGCTGTTGCATTCACACCACAAAACTCCAGATATACATCCTGTGTTTTTTCATCAAATGTTGGCTTTTGAAAGATTTTTTCATAAGTACCGACACCGCGGTAATAATCATTACCGCCATCCTGTCCGTCAATCGCATTCCAGGTATGTGGAACGTCTACGGTAATAGCAGGCTTGTCTTGTATACTAAATTTCCAATTCTGATTCAGAGAAAAAGTATTTCTCATAGATCCTCCTTACATAACACACTACGCTAATTTTATATTGTCATTCTATATGGTCGCACGCCGAATAACAACCGAGTTATCGTAAGTGGTTACGAAATTACCCTAAGTGGTTCTTGTATATCCTTATGGTAATGGCAAGAGCATCTTTAGTTCAAAAGTTTGTTCCGAAACATGCACACTCATTGTACCATCATAGCGTGCCAGACTGTGTTTTATACTGCGCAGTCCATAGCCATGATAGCCGTTGTGTGGCTTTGTACTGGTCGGAAGACCATTTTTCATTTTGACCTCTCCGGTCACTGGATTGGTAATGTTGATCACAAGAAAACGATCTCTGGTAAAAATCGCAATATCAATCAGGCGCATTCTCGCCTCGGAAATTTTTTCCACCGCTTCCATCGCATTATCCACTGCATTTCCTAAAATACCATACAAATCCACCGGATCCACAAATTCCAGTTTACTGCCATCTGCAATACAATTGATTTTGATTCCTTTCGCCTGACATGCCAGACTTTTTTCCGTTAAAATGGTATCTAATACATCATTGCCTGTTTTTACGATAGCACCATAAATTTCAACCGATTTTTCCAGTTCTTTCAGATAACGTTCCTTACTCTCATCATCAGCCACACTGCGCAATGCCTGCACCTGATGTTTGAGATCATGACATTTACGGTTGATCATATCGATATTATCACGCGTCAGTTCGTACTGCGCTTCCTGCTGTTTCATCAATATATTCATGGTAAAAAGTTCTTTTTCCAACGCACTTTTTTTAAAAAGTTCCGACTGGATAAACAGAAGCGATACGCAATATAGCTGTACAACCAGAAGCACCACATAATACATAAAATCATCAACATCCAGATGTACCATGCGCATCATCTGGTCTAACATCTCAAAGGCAAGTAAGAACAAAATTGCCGATGTCATCTGACGCGGTCCAATATAATATTTCCCTTTTTCCGGCATACGACGTGCAATTGTCAGATATACAAGGATATACCCAACGATATAATACCCAATTATGCACAAAAAAATAGCACCGTCGCTTCTAATTCGCTTACCCACGCCCAGCAAAGCATATAGCACATGCCATAAATTCATAAAAAATTGTGTTGTCACAACCGACCAGATTGCTACATAAAAAGCCGCACTCTTACGGATTGCTACACAATAGTAAATGATAAACGGTAAGATCAGTAAGCTGAACAGCGTCAAAAAAAGCGCCGTTATTGCCGTCTGCGGAAGCACAAGTGCCGGGCCAATCAGCAGCATGCTCCCCAAAAGCAGTCCGAAAATAAAACGACGTTCAATAGGCTCTTTTTTTCGCAAAGGAAGCATATACATAAGAGCCGCAACCATCAGAAATACTGCTTCCATCACATTCGCATAAGACAGATACTGCATGCTACATTCCTCCTCCAATATATTCTGTCACTTCTTTTAAGAAATGCGCGCGGTTTCGTCTGCTGATTTCCAGTCGCGAACCTGCCACATGTACAATATTTTCCTCAATTTCGGTCACATATTTCAAATTTACAAGATACCAATGATTGCATTTTACAAAGTGATAATTCTGAAACATTTCCTCTGCACTCTGCAAGGTACCACGTTGGGAGAAATCGCCTTCCGCTGTATGATAAACCAGAAAACGATTTTCAATTTCAATGTAGTAGATATCGTTGGAATTGAGTTTTTTTATGCCGCCCGGTGTGTTGATCGCAAATTCCAGATTCCCCTGTTTTTTCTGCACGCGCCCCAACGCTCTTGCCAGGCGAAAGGAAAAGCCATAATAATCAATCGGCTTTAACACAAAGTCAAGTGCACCAACCTCATAACCTTCAATGGCATACTGCGCCATATTGGTAATAAATACCATAACCACATTGACATCGCGTTCCCGGATCACCTTTGCTGCATCCATACCATTGAGCAGCGTCATTTCTATATCAAAAAATATGATGTCATAATGCTTCTGCACATCGTCCACAATTTCCTGTCCATCCGTATAGGTCGTGACATCAAATTTTAGTTGATGCTCCGTGGCATACTGTTCTATATACTGACATACCTCGTCACGATATTGTTGTTCATCTTCTACTACCGCAATCCGATACATTACTTTCGTCCTTTCTCCCCTTTTTCTATATATAATGCACGATTTTCTCGAAATAAGCAACTTTTCTCATCACCAAAAAAAATCTGGAGCACATCTTTTTACGGATATGCTCCAGATTCTATTCATTTCTATTTACCTTTTTATTTATTCTTACGTGCTTTTTTTGCTTCCTGGAAAGTTGTGTAAGCATCGCTCTTTTTAAAGGTTCTCTTTTTCTTGATGAAGAGTACAAGTGATACGATAAACAAAAGAATAAAGATGATCATAACCACTTTTACTTTTGTTACAAGGCCAAGTTCTACCGCCTTCACCTGTGTATTTTCACCAATGCCATTCATAGCAACGGAATTAGCCAACGCATATAAGTTATGGTGACATGCTTCCTTCATTGCTGCTACGATTACTGGATCGTTTTCATACTTCGGCAGTTGCTTCGTAACATATGGAAGCATAGCATCGAAAGTAGAAACACCACCGGCAACAACTCCGTCTGCACCGTTTACATACTCTGTTAAGACATTATCTGTAATGGTTAAGCCCTGGCTTCCCCACTCGTTACGTAAGATACCTGTCATAAGTCCTTTGTTTGCACCAGACCAGATTGCACCCCAACGTGTGTAAGCAGTCATAACACCGCCACCATTTCCTTCTTCGATTGGAGCCTGGAATGCCTTCAGGTAAACTTCTCTGGCTGCCTGTTCCGGAAGCCATACGCCAAGACCGATTCGATCCTGTTCGCAGTCATTCAAAGCAAAGTGCTTCATAACTACGTGAACACCCTTAGATTCAATGGCTGCTACTTCATAAAGTGACATTTCTCCTGATAAGAAACCGTCTTCTGAATAGTATTCAAAGTTACGTCCACCATATGGTACACGGTGAATGTTATTTCCTGGTCCGTACAGAACTGCAACATTTGCAGATAAGCAGTTGTTACCAATAACCTTACCGATTTCTGTCATAAGATCACGGTTAAAGGTTGCTGCCATAACATCTTCTGAAGTAAATGCTGTTGCCTTCATTTCAGAAGAATTTGCATTAAACAGAGATGCTGTCAGTCCCTGAGGTCCATTCTCATCACGAGAACCCGGTGCCTGTACAGATTCTACCGGCATTGTCCAGTGGAAAGAATCACCAATCAAAGATACCATCTCATCAAATGTCAACTGGTCAAGCAATGTCTCCCACTGTGGATCGTCATAGTCCAGACCAATCATATCGTAAAGTGTCAATTCCTGAGCTGCGCCAAGTGTTGGCATTTCCATCTCTTCATAGTCTGCTGGATCGTACTGTACTAACTGTAAATCATCGATCAACTGCTCTGTAAGTGCAATCTTAACTGTCTCAGATGGGCATGTTCCTTCCCAGTCATTACGGCTTACATATGTAATTTCCTGGTCGCTTCCTTCGTAAAGGTTTAAGTCAGAATTAGATAACTGATTTGTGATTTCTGTTCCATTTGCAGATACAGCATAAGTTGTTGTATCTAAAGCAGGATTTTCCCAAGAGCCAACAAGTGATGCATCTCCTGTTCCATCCATTCCATTGTCTGCACTATATCCCTTTGCAGTCAAGATATTGTTGATTGCGTTATGTGCATCTGTTGCTGCAGTGAAGTAGTAAGTTCCTGCATCTAAAATATAAGTTTCTGCGCCATATGCATCATAAGATGCGATATCAGCACCATCCACAACCATCTCTAATTCCTGAGATTCGCCTGGTGCAAGTTCTTTTGTCTTGTCAAATCCAACAAGAGCTACAGAAGCTTTTTCTACCTTGTTCTCTACATCGTAAGCAGTGTATGGAGACTGTACATAAAGCTGTACGGTTTCCTTACCGGCCACATCACCTGTATTTGTTACCGTAACTTTTGCATGATACTGATGGCTTGCCTCATCATAAGTCAGGCTATAATTGCTATATGCAAATGTTGTATAAGAAAGACCATAACCAAATGGGTATGCTACTGTATCGCTGTATGTGTAATCTCCAGCGTTACCGCTCTTCATAACCGCATCTTCGTATCTTGTCTCATAATACTTGTATCCAACGTAGATACCTTCCTGGTAAACCATGTAAGTATCTGCGCTATCCGGAATTAATCCTTCTTTGTATCCTTCGTACTGCACTGGTGTAAAGTTTGCCATTGCAGGAGAAGAATAGTTATCGTAGCAATAAGTATCTACCAGGCTACCGGATGGATTTACTTTACCTGCTAAAATATCAGCAACTGCGTTGATACCGCTGATACCAACATCACCAATCCAAAGAGCAGCATCGATGTCATACGTATTGTCTTTTAAGAAATCTACCTGTAAAGCATTTGCAGAGTTGATTAAGAGAACAACCTTCTTAATCTTTCCATCTTTTTTCATCTGCGCGAGATTAGAAAGCATTTCTTTCTCATTCTCATCCAATGCCAGATAGTTGTCTTCTGCATAGCTTGCATCAGAGCCTTCTCCACCTACACGTGAAATCATAGCAAGTGCAGCATCGCCGTACTTTTCTACCGACTTCTTCACATCATCTGTGTAAACATTCCAAGGCACTTCTGATGTTGTTGCAGAAGTTTTTGTAACAACACCACCACGGTCAGAGCCATAAGAAGAACCATCTCCTGATTCATAGAAATCCCATAACTTTTCATTTACAGAAAATCCGGATTTCTCCAATGCATCCTTCCATGTATCTGCTGTAGAAGCATCAATATTTCCTGATCCTGTTCCACCGTAAACAAGGTTTACACTGGAATTTGAAAATGTGCTGACTTTTGATCCTTCTTTCAAAGGAAGTGCATTATTTTCATTCATCAGAAGTGTTGCGCCTTCTGCTTCTACACGCTGGCAAAGGTCTTCGCCGTATGCCACCATGTCATCCACCGAATCAAAATCCGATGTGTAATACTGTGCGTTTTCATCCTCATTTTCTAATTTCCAGAAAGTACCGCCCATTCTAGCAGCTAATGTATTGTCGAACATAGAACAAAATACAAAAATCACGATAAACACAATCGCGAAGATAGCTGAGAAAATGCTCATACCTTTCCAAGGACGGATCGCACGATGTTTTGCCTTTTTAAAGGCTTTTTTCGATTGTTTCCATTCTTTCTTATCCATAAAAATCCTCCTAACCAGTCACACACTCTGACTTGCTACACACATTTTAAAATGTGTGACCAAATTGTACAATAAATTTTACCTAAGTGGTACTTTTTTTGGTGTATATGGTAAATCATGCGTGCATTTTACCTTTTCCATAACAAGCCGACATTGTTTTTTGTAAAGCAGATATCCTGTTGTCGTTGTAATCACTTCCGTCAACGGATAGGTCATCCAAAATGTATGGAGTCCAAAATGCGCTAACAGCCAGCCTAGCGGCACAAACAAAAAGACCGTCCGCACAATGGTAAGCATGGAACTTTTGCCCCACGCACCGATTGCCTGAAAATAAACCGGATAAATGAGCGATGTGACAAGCGGCAGAAAACTCAGACCAATCCAACGGAATGCCACAGTACCGATTTCTATTACCAACGGATCCTTCGAGAAGAAGGACAACAGCTGTCCCGGAATGGTCTCAAAACATAGCGTTCCCACTGCCATCAATGCCATACCTAACAGTACCGCATCCAGCAATGTTTTTTTACAACGGTCAAAACGAGCTGATGCATAATTGTAAGATAATACTGGTACAATACAAGTCTGCATCGCGCCAAGTGGGATAAAGAATATGGACTGCCACTTATAATACAGACCTAACACCGTCACCGCCTGATCTGAAAATTGTTTTAAAATTAAATTAAATCCAAAAATATAAAACGTATATGCTGATTGCATTAAAATATTAGGAAAACCACAGACATAAATCCGGCGCACATACCTTGGATATACGCTTAATTTCGGCGATTTCCGATAGCCCTTTTTCATAACAACCAAAGCGGCGATAATCTGTCCACATACGGTTGCTATGGCAGCTCCGGTTATCCCCATTTCCGGCAACCCAAACATACCAAAAATCAAAATCGGGTCTAATACAATGTTGGTAATTGCACCTAAAATCTGTGCCACAGTCGGGGTGACCATATCGCCTTCTGCCTGTAACACCTTTGTCCACATACTCTCTAAAAAAAGTCCGAAGCTAAAGACACAGACAATTCTTCCATAAATGGTCACCTGTCGTATCACTTCTGCCGAATTGGTCGACATTCTGGCAAATCCCGGCATGATAAAAAAGCAGATTGTCGCAAAAACAATCCAGTTGCCCAAACCGATGAGTGCCGCCGTTCCTGCCACTTCTTTTGCCTCTTTTTCTTCTCCTAGTCCCATAAAATATGGAATCAAAGTATTGATACCTACACCGGTTCCTACAGCAAGCGCAAGCATCAGCAGCTGCAATGGATAAATAATCGACAATGCCGTCAGTCCTGCTTCCGAATATCTTCCTATAAAGAAACTATCTATAATATTATACAAAGCCTGAATCAGCTGCGCTGCCATCACTGGTGGTGCCAGCCGCAACAGAATATGCATAATCTTATCTTGTCCAAAATCAATACTGTTTTTTCCTACTGTCTTCTTCAACTTCTTTGTCGCTTCCCCTTATGTTCTACCAAAATCAATTTATTATGATAACATATATTTTTCTCAATACATAGTGTTCCTTTTACATAATTCTCAGTGAACATAAAAAACGCCGGATATAAGGAATTTCACCCTATATCCGACGATTTTACAGTTCTTATTTATCTAGCTTTTTCTCTTGCTTCCATTTCCGCTCGAATCCACCCTGTCAAACTCATATCTTTCACCATTTTGATTCCTGCCCGTATTCCGATTCTACTTTTCATTCCTCATCCACTAAAATCATTTCAGACACTTCATCGCTCACCCTGAGTTCATGAATACTCTGATTCTTTGCAAGATATGTACAGTTATTATAATGCTGATCTTTATAGTATTTTGAAAAAATAGCAAGCACCTTATTTGTTGGTTGTGATAGTTTCCTGACATCCTCCTTGTACAAGGTAACCGGAAAATCTGTTTTCTTTCCAGTTCTAAATCCAACACTTAAAACCGCTTTAGCATCTCCTACAAAATAATCAGCCCTGATGCAGATTCCACTATTAATAAAATCTCCAATCATACAATGATGATATAGAAGCTCTGCGAGATACGGTAACACCATCAATTTCTGTTGTACTTTTCCTTTATTATCAATTTCAAAATCATACTCAGAAAGTTTTGACTCTAGACAAGCAGCATAAAATTGTTGTGCAGACAATCTTGTTTTCACCCCCGTCATATGTAAAAAGTTCATATCCCGGAATCCTACATCTACTGTCTTTATATATTTCCCTTCCCGATATACAATTAGAAAATGTTTATCATTCAGTTTTTCTTCGTATTGCTTTGCAGCTTCTATCATAATCTTTAAAGCTGCTTTCTTATCATATTTCGCCATTCATACCCCATTAATTTCAAAAAGGTTGCCCTTTCGGACAACCTTTTCTCTTTCTTCTGATGCTGATTTTTCTGTTGTCTGCCAACCATCCGCCTCTCTATGTGCGACTTAACTGTGGAGTTTTTCTGTTGCTCCCCAACCTGCCAGCCTACGAACTGGCTAAAATGTCAGATTTTTAAGGTGTCAGCACACCCAGATAGACTCATCTATCTCTGTACTATTATTATATGAATTGGCTTCTTTTATGTCAAGATGAGTAAACATTTTTTTGCGGCATTATTTCTTTGTAATATCATGAACTAGCCATTTGCCATCGGTCTCTTTGAGTAGAAGGCTTCCTGCAAATTCCTGCAAGCCATCCTCTGTCATATCATCGCCATAATATTTCTGCGCCTACACATCCAGATCCTCCTGTCCAGAAATCTGACGAAAACTATCTACCATAGCCTCATCCACCGAAAAAATTGTTGTAAGCAAATGCTCCGCTGTTTTTGTCTTATCCTCTGTGCCACCTGATAGATGCCCTCCAGTACTTCCTGTCCGGGCTGCAATTTGCTGTCTTTAATTCCGTTCCCATCAAAGACCATGTGCCGGAACTGATATAGAGCGTATCGTCCGACAGGCTCGGCACTGCCATGACCGCCGATTCCGTATCATGTGTTGCAAATTACTGTGATAACTCCCCTACCCTTTTGTAATCCTTTCTGGATATAAGTATTCTTACGCACTTATTGCTTTCATTATTTTCGCCAAAACGTCCTACCGCTCCACCACGATTTATATCCAGAACATGATGTTCTTCCATTTTTCTTACCTCATATTTAATTTTCTTCTCATCCAATACCCGCAAGATGCTATCATATCTTTCATTTTTCAAGCCAATATATATTTCTTTTTTCCCTATCACGATAAATCTCCTAATGAATTCTCTATTATGCTAATGATACTGGTACTTCCACAGATACACCTCTGGATGCATAGATGCTATACACTACTACCATTTAGGTAGTGTCAAATTTACTACCCTATTTTTCTTTCTAAACCTTTATTTACTTAACTACATTCAATACCAGCATAAACAAATCTGCTGGCAGCGCAATCCCCATGGCTTATTCTTCATAAATACCTTGTGTTCCTTATGTTGATAGCCATTATCTATTCCTAAAAATCATTCATACATACTACAGGGATTATTTTACTATACAAAGCGTCCATTTTCCATATGATAAATTCGATCACACAGTAACTCTATATCCTGTGAATTATGACTTGCCATTAAAATTGTCTTTCCTTTTTCCTTTTCCTCTAAAATCAATCGTCGAATTTCTTCAATTCCTGCTCTATCCAATCCATTCATTGGTTCATCAAAGATCATAACTGGCTTATCTTCCATTAATACCTGCGCAATTGCCAACCTTTGCTTCATCCCCAAAGAATATTTGCTTACCGGCTTATGACTCCCAGCATCCAATCCGACCTTCTCCATAACTGCCGTAATCAAGTGCTCATCTTTTCTATGACATAGTTCATATAATAGGGTCAGATTCTTTCTTCCGCTGTATTCCCCCACAAATGCTGGTTCTTCTATCGTAAACGCGATATCCTGTGGCATCATATCCCCAATGCCTATCTTCTCATCATCCAATGCAATATATCCCTTATTCACTTGGTAGAAGCCACATATACATTTAAACAATACCGTTTTTCCACATCCGTTATGCCCTACAAAACCAAGAATTTCTCCTTCATGCGCCTCAAAACTAATGTCCGATAACACTTCATCTTCGCGGAATTTTTTTGAAACTTCATGCACCAATACCTTCATCAATATCTCCTCCGATTATTCTCCTGCGTTCTACTGCAACGCTCCATACTAAACAAAATCAATAAAACTATAGCTAGCCCCAAACATAAATACATATATTCCAGCGTCGGTTGATTTGTCTGGTACACACTATATTGCGCCTTTTGCTGCATCCAGGTTGTAGGGATAAAGAAAAAAATCCGACCAGATAACTTACCGGATAACGGAATGATTGCTAGCATTGCCGCAAGTAACGCACTAACCAATTTGTGATACATATTCAGCCACAATACCAATTCTGCCATAAAAACCAGAATCAAAAAAAGCAACAACAGGTAGCAGGCATTCGTCTTAATGACATCTTGATTATAAATGCGTTCCTTAGGAATCGTAAGAATCATCGTATATTTCATCCGCATCTGTTCGTTCGTCAGACGTTCCCAACCCCTTCCCCATTCCATCGTCCATGTCGTCACCGGTAGCAATAAGATAAACTGTAAAATAAAAAGTAGCATTTCATACAAGAAGGAAAAGACAATCAAATATATCTGCTGTATCCAGATCCAGCGTGTTGTTCCAATACGAGAGATCACATACTTTTCTTTTGACCGGTCTAAGGGGAAATCCGCAATTGCAAACAAGAAGATTAATAGAAAAATAACACTTACATATTGCTTGTTCCAGATTAAAGGCATCCCCCATGGTGACAACTGCTCTCCCTCCTGTAGGCAATACCTCCGGAGTTCCGCCAGAAAACTATCCATGCTGAGTGCAGAAACCACTACAATGGCAAGCATTTTCCACGAAACCAAATGCTTATGCCCTATATACCGAAAATATCCTCCATTAAACATAATGCACCCTCCAATACCACAGTAGATATGATATTTTGTCACCTATCACTGTGACCAGAATGGTTAGTCCCAGCACAAAAAACAAGTGTAGCCAGGCATTTTGAAACAGAAGCATTCCACCGAGAAAAAGATTGTGTGGATCTAGCATTTCTCCCCTGGCTAAAATTCCCATGAAATAATAAATTCCCACCGGCAGGGAAAAGATAATCGCCAGTTGAGGAATTCCTACGGATATGGTCAGCGCTATTTGTGAAATGATTACTGATAACAGTGCCAATTGCATTGCCGACAACAAAAAATAGTTCATCATATGCTCCGGCAAATATCCACAGAAGAGTTCATTCAGCATCACTGCATCTTCCCGCACGTCATACCATCCATAAACATTTCCATAAGTCACTACAAAAAGCATATTTCCCAGAACCGAGATCAGCCAGGTACACGCTGCACAAACTACCGTCTGGGTTCGCACGTAGGTGCGCAGTGGAATCCGTGAAACTACATTTTTGTAATTCTGATCCTTGATATCCCGATAATAAACCAATGCCGCACCGTATACACCCGGAATCAGTGTAAGAAACGATTGCGCCTTATCATGGATCATCCGAAATTCAAATACTGCACTAGCCCTGTAATCCGCCTGAAATTGTAATGTCAGATAACAGGTCAAAGTTGTCAAAATGCACCCTAACCAAAAAGGGACTGAAAAAAATGTATTAAGAAAGTATTTCTCAAAAATCCTATATTTCTTCATAACAAATCTCCACTCACAGCATCAATTGCATATACGATATCTCCGACATAAGGCCTGTCCATTCCCTCAAAAGTCTCCTTCTGCGTTCCCTGCAAGAGCCAAACCGGGCGCATTTGATATTCTTTCTGACTTACTTTCAACGGAATAGAGATCAGATATATTTCTGTAATCGTAATTTCATTCGCTTCGTCCATACTTTGCATTTGCTTGGCGCACAGACTTGCCACAGTATCCAGGCTCAGCATATTTTCACAGGCATCGCTGTAGTTTATCTCATAAAAAGCCCGAAGCGATGCGGATGCAATCTTGCCTCTCGTGACCGTCATCTGCCACATACTATTGTCCTGTAGCCGCCAACCATAGCGCAGATTCTTCTGATCGTAAATCGGTGTATCATTGCAGAGCAGGAATATATTACAGATATAACCATTATCGTCATCTGTCCATTGGCGTCCTATTTTTTCGTAACTTCCATCATCCTGTAATGCATAGGCTTCTTCTGCCAAAATATCCGCATCCAGTGTACGATGAAAAATCTGTATCGGGCAAACATTCCCCGCCTCATCAAGAAAATCTGAAACTCTCTTATCGCACTCCTCTATTGAAATTTTTTCCAGACTCTCCTCCCTCGGAAAACGATTGCCATTATACATCTCATCATCTATATCCCGAATCGTCGATATAATATCTGTCTGTAACTGCGTTTCCATATCCACTCCATATATGGTATTTCCATAAAGAAACATTGCAGCACCATCCGTGCTTCCATAATAAATACAATCGTTTTCGTCCGCGCCGTTCTCGACTTTTTCTTTCTCCGTAATATGGTATTGACCATCAAAGTATTGGTATAAGTATTCCTCATCTAATGTAATCATCTTTGCTGTGGCACTGTGATATCCCTTTTCACTTACGGCATCCGGTACAACTACTTTTGCATTAATCTTTTTATTATCACTAATCTCTAACTGATAGGACGAGGGAATCTCCTTCATAGATTCCCCCGTCTCATCATGCCCAGTTACAAGTATCTCCTGTCCAGGATGGCAAACAGAATATGTAACCACACCTAGCAAAAGTGCGCTGCAACCAGCAATTGCCGTAAGTCGTATGCTGGATTTTCTCATGGTGTCCATCTTCCGTATGCATATAGACTGCCGTTTACAACATACTCCGAATCCTGCGCAATCAAATAGTACTTCGCATTTTTATGCCCTGTAATATAATATCTTGCTGTACGTCTATAAACATGGTTGACAGAAATCGGTGTATCAACCGTATACTGTTTACCATCCGCATTTCCATATACCGCCGCATACACTATTCCACTACCAGACACGGTGACTGGTGTAACATATGCATTTTGTTCATTATCTTCCTTGCTTGCAGGACCGGAACTTCCTGCCCCTCCATGTCCTATACGAAATTCAAAAGGTAATGTCTGTGCGTTTGAAACGATACCAAATCCCAAGACACTCATAAGCACCATTGATAATGCTATAAATTTTTTGCTTTTTTTCATAATATCTCCTCCTTGCCATCTAAAAATCTAATATCTGTTTTTCCTTTATTTGTAGAACTCCGCTATCATCAACATTAGTTATAGTAATCCTTGAAAGAATTGCCTGATTTTTCTCCATATAACCAACTAATAGGTATGTTTGTTCCTCTTGATTCTTGTCTTAATAAGAAATCCAAACGGCTGTTTCCGAATATTGATCTTGGTTATATTGAACTTTAATGTGCTGTCCTTTTCTTATTGTCGGTATTATTTGTTTATCATCTGCACTGCCACATGTAATATATAATCCTGAAATATCCTGTTCTGTTTCATTATAGATTTGCAAGACCAAGCCATTTCGCGTACATATGTATCCAATCACATATATTACTATTGCAAGTAAACCACATCCAAGCGCAATCCTTCTCTTCTTTGGGGCACTCATTTATTTTCTCCCTGTAATATCATGAACCAGCCATTTGCCAGCGGTCTCTTTGAATAGAAGACTTCCTGAAAATTCCTGTGTTCCATCCGAAGTCTGTATGATGACTGTATAATCATACCACTCACTATCCCCGGCATTTTCACGCTTCTCTATCGCGATCTTTGGTGTCTCCATGGTCGTTCCATTCTCTTGCAGCGCAATTCCCTGCGACAGGATGCGCCCTTGCATAGCAGCCTGCAAGCCATCCTCTGTCATATCATCGCCAAAATATTTCTGAGCCCACGCATCCAGATCCTCCTGTCCAGAAATCTGACGAAAACTATCTACCATAGCCTCATCCGCTGAAAAGATTGTTGTAAGCAAATGTTCCGCTGTTTTTGTCTTATCCTCTGTGCCACCTGACTTGCCACACCCCAGCAATGTCAAAACCATACATGCAAGAATTACTACTCTCCATAACTTTCTCATATAATGCTCCTTAATAATTGTTCTACCTTTTATAAATAATGGCGAGCCTCACAAAATATTTTCATATTACATTTTTTCTATATCCACCTGCCAATATATTTTCCCATCATTTGCAAACACCAAATCAGACTCCATTCCATCTGCAAAATGAAGTTCTATCATATCCAAGTCATCAACTAGTCCACTTTTTTTATCGTCAATGGTTTTTCCATAATCTCCGGCATGTGCTACCCCCGTCTCTTGTACTAGATTCCATCGAGTTATACTGAAAGATTGATTTGCTACTTGTCCCTCAACTCGATATGTATTTACCGCCCCTGTGTTGATCACATACGCTTGTCTGACATTTGTAGAATCTCCTAAAAAATACTGAACTATTTTCTTATCCACTTCTGTTAATTGCTTTTCTAATTCTTCATACGCAATTGGACTCTCAATATTTCTTATATCATCTTTTCCTTCCGTTGCTTCTACTTGTGCTTGCGTCTGTTCCTGATTGAACATATACTGCTGTGATACATCTTGATCCTTTATAATAGTATAACCCGTATCCTCTATCATCAGATGATACTTAATGCAAACTTCATTGACGCTCAGTGGTTGTTTTTCCTCATTTGCCGTTTTTTCCCGAATGCTTCCGCATCCACTCACAAATGCACATAAAATAATTATTAAATAGATTAACCTTTTCATAATATTACCTATTATATCGTGAATCTGATCCTACATATCCTGTCTTGGTGCAATAAATAAACTCGTGTAAGTAATATGTTCCATAACTTGCTGTATAAATTGTTGAATCTACATAATAATAACTATTTCCTGTCGTTTTTGCAGAGGAATAACTATTTCTTGTCAGCGTCCGACTAGATCCTAAATCTGAATTAAAATACGTAATTCCATTTGTGCACCATACGTGTGTTCCATTGTACTTGTAAGTTGCTTTCAAGGTGCTTTTCCATACAATTTGATTTGCTTTATTAGTCAATGTGGAATGAATTGTGTGACTCTTTGTTTGTGTTGTAGCTCGCGCACTTCTTATCAATGGCATGCTTGTCTGTTCTGTTTTCACTTCATAATACATTGTCATTTCATCAGACATTCTCTCTGCATAGACACCATCTTGCCCACCATAGCGTTCCATAACATCTTGATAAGAATTAACTTCCACTGCATTTTCATAATACCTTGGTACAATGTCCGCATTATCAACTTCTGCTGCAAACACTGATGTATTCACTGATAACACCATTGCCAATGTGAGTATTCCTCCCAACAACATTCTCATAACTTTTTTCATAAAATTTTCTCCTCATCCTTTTTACTTCTGTAACTTTTTTGGTTCCTTTGGCTGATAATGTGTCCACACAGACGCTTTATCAGCAGTACGAACAGCCGTCTTTTCTGCTGCTTTTACCACCAGTTTTGCCATCTTTGCCTTTAACATACCAATACACCCCCTTTCCAAAAATCATAGAAACAACAATTTCTACATAATTTATTAACAATAACATTGCAATCTGTGGATACTTGTCCATCAAAAGCATAATTGTTACTGTAATTCCAAAGCAAAAACAAACGGAATAACTTTTATTTGCCATATACACTTTTTTCGACAAAGGTTTATTTACATTTTGTGCCGGTGCCAAAAATAAAACGATCAGCAATATCACACAAAGAATATATTTCAAAAACGAACTGGCAGACGACATCTGTAACGTCGCAGATAAATATAGCATGATTCCCCACAACAGAACGGTACATAGCAAGCACCTCCCCTGTGTTTTGCAGTGGTATCCTCCCATAATGCATGTGCCCAAAAGGCTAAAACCTAAATAAATCACGCTCTCTACAAGGTGTCCTACCAGAATTCCCAAGATCATAATAATAAGAATCGTCTTAATGCCATCGCCCAATATCTGCATGCCATATGATACCACTTCAATATCATGTTCCTCCTGTGTCAGTTCTATCACTTTTTCTTCCAAAGACATGAAATTTCCTCCTGTTGATTTCAGATATAGCAAAACTTATCGCCTCTGACAACGTGTTGGCAGGATTCTGTCAGATTCTGGCTGTATTCTGTTATTTTGCATTTCAAAATTCATCGTATAATGTATAATGAAGCTACACAATATACCAAAGGAGTTTTGAGCTATGATACATATTGGGATTTGTGATGATGATTTCATCTTCTCGGATTATCTTCAAACGAAAATCGAACATTTTTTTGCCAATACGAATGAATCTATCAGCATATCTTTGTTTTCCTCCGGAAAGCAACTACTTGCAATGGATTTTTCCTCTTTAGATTTAATTTTCCTTGATATTCAAATGCCAGAACAATCTGGTTTAGAACTTGCCTCTCTGCTGCGAGCCAGGATCGATGCGAAGCGTCAGGCAATCATCTTTATCAGCAGTCTTGATCATTATGTATTTCAATCACTCCGTTATACCCCATTGCGTTATATCCGCAAGGAAATGCTCACGGAAGAACTAAGTGAAGCCCTCATGGCATTTCTGGATTTTCACCAGAAAACGATCAAACCATTCCAGTTGGAACTCACCGAGAAGGGGACTCCTGTCCTCGTTGATTTGGATCACATCCGCTATGTTGACGTCAAAGGGCATTACCTGATCTTTCATTGCTTTGAGCGGGAAATTCATACACGGGACAAACTCTCCTCTTATGAGCTACTTTTGAGCCAACATGGCTTTTGTCGCATTCACCAAGGGTGTATGATCAATCTTGCGCATGTCAAGATCCCTTATAATAATTCCGTTATTTTAACGGATAATACGCAACTTTTTCTTTCTCGTAGTTGTATCCAGACATTTCATAACACTTATATGGAATGGGAAAGGAGTCACTCTCATGTCCTTACTATTTAACTTCGTGGAACTTGCTGCACTTGCACTGACTTTTATTTTTTTCTGTTTCAGTGCAGATATTTTTTTCCAACATACCACCCATTATCGTTTATATTATCTCGTTGCCATCGGCGGACTTGAAATATGTTTGGGATGTATTCCGCATACATATCTTTCCAATACCGCCTTTTCTATCATTGCTATGGTCATATCCCTTGCTGTTCTCCTGCTTTTTTATCAGGGATCCGTATGGCAAAAAATATTACTTCTGCTTCTTTTTAACCTGACCGATCTCCTGCTGACCACTTTTGTGACCAACCTTTTCCTTTTACCCGGTGCTTATACACAGGAAACTTTATATACCAGCGGAAGTTATATCCGCGTCCTTTACATCTTTGTCAACTACACTATAGAATTTATGATCTTATACTACCTAAAAAGATTGGTTTCGCACAAGTCACACGAGAATCATCCTGGACTTGGTATCTCTGTTCTCTTTTTTCTATCCGATTTTATTGTGGCTTTTCTGGTGCATATCATCCTTGTATATTTTGCACCATCCCATACAGCGCTAAATTGGATCTGTCTGCTCATTTCCTTTAGTATTCTTGCAACAACAGTGATTGGTTTGCATCTTCTCAATCTGCAATCAAAGGAACAAGAAAATCACTTGGAAAATTCTCTATTGAAAATGCAGATTACAGAGCAGGAAAAACAATTCCAGGAAATAGAAAAGAAATATGATCTTATTCGCATTACAAAGCATGATATAAAACGCCTTCTTTTAAACTATCGCATACTACTTGAAGACGGAAAAACACAAGATGTTCTTATGAATATCAATGAATTACTAAATTCCGTACCAGAAAGTACAGAAATTTCTTACACCGACAATAAAATGTTGGATGCGATCCTGCACACCAAACTACCTATTTGCCAGGAGAACCTTATTGCTTTGCATATGCAAGTTGCATTGGATCCCCGCTACCAGAACATGGATTACATGATTGCCGTTTCCAATCTTCTGGATAATGCCATAGAGGCTGAACAGATGGAAGATCAAAAAAAACGTTGCATCAGGTTTGAAGTAACGGAAAATGAACACATCATAAGCACCGTTATACAAAACTATATTACAGATTCCATATTAGACAAGAATCCACAACTTCAAACCACGAAAGGTAATTCCGCAGAACATGGACTTGGACTAAAAAGCGTCCGCATGATCGTTTCCAAGCATAATGGCATGATTGATATTTATGAAAAAGATCACATGTTTTGTGTACACACGATCTTTCCACGCACAATATCCCATTGACACATCCACCTTCTCCTTATATAATGAACTCCTAAAACCTACATCGCTTTCGCTTTGTGGGATGTGGACTTTTCAGGCATAGACTTTTTTCGCCACAGTAGAATGTACACTGCATTTTGCTGGTGGCGATTTTTTTGTTCCTTCATTTAATTTCGAAAGGATATACAAACATGAATCAGACATTTATGAAAGAAAAGAAAATACTGCCACTGGTACTTTCCATGGCACTTCCCATGGTCGTTTCCATGGCAGTCAATTCTCTCTACAACATCATTGACAGCTATTTCATCGCAAAGCTGAGTGAGGATGCCATGACAGCCCTCTCTCTTGTGTTTCCAGCACAAAATATCATCACCTCTGTCGCCGTCGGCTTTGGTGTCGGTATCAATGCTGCCATTGCCTTTTTCCTCGGTGCAAAAGAACAAAAGACGGCAGATCTCGCCGCAAGTCAGGGCGTATTTTTCAACCTCATCCACGGTATTCTTTTAACCATTTTGGGGCTTCTTGGCATGAAGAGCTTTTTGTCCATGTACACAAGCAATACCAATGTGCTCTCTCTTGCTTTGACGTATGCCAATCTGGTCTTTTTATTTGCGCCTGTCGTCACCGTTGGTATTACCTATGAGAAAATTTTCCAGGCAATCGGCTGGATGAAAGAAACGATGGTCTGCATGTTGGTAGGCTTTGTAACAAATATTATTTTGGATCCACTTCTCATTTTTGGCATTGGTCCTTTTCCAAAATGGGGCATCTGGGGTGCTGCCTTCGCAACCGGATCCGGTCAGGTTCTGACACTGGTTGCTTATTTCATTTTTTACTATCGCAAGCCCCGCGTTGTTCATATTACTGTTGCTGACTGCAAACCAGATGCTTCGATTCTGAAAAGACTCTACGGTGTAGGAATCCCGGCAACACTCAACATGGCGCTGCCGTCCTTCTTAATCTCTGTGTTAAATGCTATTTTAGCCGGTTTCTCAGAGACGTATGTCATGGTACTTGGTGTGTATTACAAATTACAGACATTTATCTATCTGTCTGCCACCGGTATTGTTCAGGGTATCCGACCTCTCGTTGGATACAATTACGGCGCAGGCGAAGGCAAACGTGTACGCAACATTTATGCGACCGGTCTCGTGCTGACCGTCTTCCTTATGCTGTTAGGAACCACGCTCTCCTGGATTATGCCGGAGCGCTTATTTGGACTCTTTACCACAAACACCAACACGCTTTCGCTTGGCGTAGAAGCCCTGCACATCATCAGTATTGGCTTTATCGTTTCTGCTATATCCGTAACCACTTCCGGTGCGCTTGAAGGTATTGGTATGGGTCTCCCATCCTTAATCATTTCTTTGTTGCGCTACGCTATCGTCATCATGCCTGCTGCATTTGTGCTCAGCCGTATCTTTGGTGCCACAGGTGTATGGATGGCATTTCCGATTGCAGAAACCATCACCGGCATCGCTTCATATATTATCTGGTGTAAAAAGAGAAAATCATTTATAATGGTATCTTAGTAAATGATTGTTAGATACAAGGAGGGATTTTCATGAATACAGAAGTATTGACCTTAAATGAAGAAAGAAATGTCACACTGACAACTTACATACAAGATTGTGGGGAAGGATTCGGCTGTGTTGCTAAGCGCCCGGCTGTACTGATTCTTCCGGGTGGGGCTTATCAGATGTGTTCTGACCGCGAAGCTGATCCTGTTGCCTTTGCTTTTGCAAAAGCCGGATATCACGCTTTTGTTCTACGCTACTCTGTTATGGATGATTGCACATGGCCAAATCCGCTCAATGATTACGAACAGGCAATGACACTGATCCGCTCTCATGCAGACACCTGGCATATCTACGAAGATAAGATTGCAGTTATTGGTTTTTCCGCTGGTGGCCATCTGGCAACCGCTGCGGCAACACTTGCACAGAACCGCCCAAATGCTGCTATTTTAGGATATGCTGTAACCAGTCAGCATGTACAGGCCTGCAATCCAAATGCACCGGAGACCATCTCCGCTGTAGACCGGAAAACACCACCTTGCTTCGTCTTTGCAACACGCACCGACAGCATGGTTCCGATCAACAATTCCATTGATTTTATGCGTGCTTTATCAGACAACGGTGTTGCCTTTGAAAGTCATATTTATGCTTATGGACCACATGGTTTTTCCACTTGCGAAAGCAGTATTCAGGACACGCGTCCACAAACCATCTGTTCCCGCGTACCACATTGGGTGGAAGACAGTATTGGCTGGTTAAAAGACATTTTTGGCGAATGCACACTCGAAGGTATGACAGAACCGCTCTGTCCTGCCCATATCAATGACAATTACCTGGATTATCTGACCGTCGACTGTACTTTTGCACATGTGATGGCTATTCCGGAAGCTTCCGCACTCTTAGCACCAATGATTGATAATTTGATCGCCGGTCTGTCCGAGCAGGCAAAGGGTATGAGCGCTGCTTTCGATGACAGCAACGGAACTTCTATGGTCAGTGATATGAAGTTACGTGACTTACTTGCCTATGGCAAGATTTCAGATGATGAACTAAACGCCTTAGACAACCAGTTGCGCCAGATTTCTGTAGGCTAAGCAAGTAAAACATGGGCTTCGATGTATTTTTATCGTCGCCATAACAAAAAAGACTACATAGGATGTATATTTTTACATCCCATGTAGTCTTTTCTTTTGCCACATGATAGACCCTTCTACAAAGTTCCCAATATGTAATTGATAAACTGCTGGGCGGTTCTTCCTGAGATGCCGCCGTGGCTGAGTTCCCATTTATTTGCTTCTGCACGCAGCTGCTCGTCACTCATCTGCTCTTCTGTTATGCCATTCTTTCTTGCCAGTTCCACAACGATATGGAAGTATTCTTTCTGGCTCGGTTTCGAGTAATTGATCGTAACACCAAAGCGATTGACGAGAGATAATTTTTCTTCCATGGTATCAGATCTATGCATACCATTCTGCGTCTCAACATCATTACGATCGTTCCACGTCTCTTTAATGAGATGTCTGCGGTTCGATGTGGCATAGATTAAGATGTTGTCCGGTCTTGTCTCCACGCCGCCCTCAATGACAGCTTTTAAGAACTTGTATTCGATCTCAAATTCCTCAAAAGAAAGGTCATCCATATAAATGATAAATTTGTAATTACGGTTCTTGATGCTTGCAATGACATTCGAAAGGTCTTTGAACTGATGCTTGTAGATTTCGATCATGCGCAAGCCATCCGGGTAAAATTCATTGACAATTGCCTTGATACTCGTTGATTTGCCCGTACCACTATCGCCAAAGAGCAGAACATTGTTGGCGGCTCTGCCTTCCACAAAAGCCCTGGTATTATCCACCAGTTTCTTTTTCTGGATTTCATAGCCGATCAGATCGTCCAGCATGACTTTATCCATGTTGTTGATGGCAACAAACTCAACATCCCCCTCATCCTTTTCCTTGATGCGGAACGCCTTATTCAAGCCAAACATACCAACGCCATAGTCCTTATAAAAGCCGGTCACAGCATCAAAGAACGCATCTACATCCTCTGCCGCTTCCAGCTTTGCGGAAAGTACGATGATCTTTTCGCTCACGTTTTTATTATACATGAGTTCCTTTTTCTGAATGGAATGATAATCGGATAACTGTGAAAAACAATCAATACCAAGGTCTGCCTCAATTTTTGAAAAATCATAGTCAAAGAGATTCTTGATCACAGCAAAATCATTCTTTGCGAAGTGATTCACACTGCCATCGTTGGCTCCCACCTTTTCACAGGTGATGGAAAATGGATTTTCGTTTGTCACCAAATAGAATGCCAGATAATTGTGCCAGAGATTATGGTCAAATCCATAATCTGTCGCAACCACTAAAAGTCTTTTGACCTGGGTATAAATATCCTGAATCAATTGTGCATGATCCTTTGTATGGTTCTCGTAGCTGCGGAAAATCTCGCCAAACTGATATAAAATACAGTCCTTGTCCATATCACCATACATGATTAACTTTGAAATTTCACGATACATCTTTTTTCCCTCTTTTCCTTTGTGTAAAAATTTACTTATTCATACCGTAATGCGTCGATTGGATTAAGCTTTGCCGCCTTGTTTGCCGGATAATAGCCAAAAAAGACGCCAATTGCCATGGAAAATCCAAGCGAAATCAGGATGCTGCGCACGGATGGAACCGCACTTGCCCCGATATAGTTGGCTGCCGCAATACCGCCGATACAGCCCACAATAATCCCGATTGCTCCGCCAATGAGGCAAATCACAATCGATTCTATGATAAATTGCAGACGGATGGATGAATTTGGTGCACCAAGTGCCTTTCGCGTTCCGATTTCTCTGGTACGCTCCGTGATGGATACCAGCATAATGTTCATAACACCGATACCACCTACCACCAACGCAATGCCACCAATCAAAGCAATCGCTGTCGTAATGGTTCCCATCATTTTCTCCATGATGGATACCATAGAAGCCATACTGGTTGCTTTCACACGAAAATCACGATTGTTCCTATAAATATTATCAAAATACGATTCCATATCTGCCGCCAGCTGATCCGGATTCTGGTTGGGATCCACCACCACCGTCAACGTCTGATAACCGCTGGTATGATTGATGTTTTGCGCCGTTTTCACTGGAATATACAGATTCGTGGCATCGCTTGCCATAAACATGGAATACATATCCATCGCATCATCTTCATCCTTTGCATAGACACCTTCAATGATGAGATTGTAATATTTATCATTGACCGATACTGTCATGGTCGTTCCTACTGCTGCATTCGCATCTCCGTGAAAAAGATCCTCCAATGCATCTTCTGATATAAGCGCTACCATAGCCCCATTTTCAAGTTCTTCCTCGCTGAAAAAGGAACCCTGCACCAGACTGATATCGTTTGCCAGAAAATATCCAAGACTTGTTCCCATAACAGAAACATTTGCCTTACCACTCTCTGCATTTTGCTGTAATTCACCGTTTCCCACCTGTTCTGTAATGGAATACGCTTTGATGCCATCTCCAAATGTCTCTTTCATCTGTCTGAGCATATCGGATGTCATATAATCCTTTTGCGCCGGCTGTTTCGCATTTTCATCACTCGATGAATCCCAGCTCATCCCCATCATGGATGCATTTTCGTCCTCATCATCTTTGCGTTCTTCCAGACTTACTGTCACGTTATTTGCGCCAAGAGAGCTCATTGATTCTGCCACCGTCGATGTCACAGAATCACCCACCGTCATAATAGCGATCACCGAGCCGATACCAATGATAATTCCTAACATGGTCAGAAGCGCACGCATTTTGTTGGCTTTTAAACTAAAAAGTGCCAGACGAATATTTTCATAAACCATCATCATCTTGCTGTGCCCTTCCTCTCTCCAAGGACGTTTCCATCCTTGATTGTTATGATACGCTCCGTCTCCTCCGCCAGCTCCGGTGAATGCGTAATAAGAACAATCGTCTTTCCTTCTTCTTCGTGCAATTTATGGAAAAGATCCATAACCATACGCCCCGTCGTAGAATCGAGCGCCCCGGTCGGCTCATCCGCCAGAATAATTGCAGGGTCATTTGCCATAGCACGCGCAATCGCCACGCGCTGCTTTTGCCCACCGGAAAGCTCCTCCGGCAAATGTTTCATACGTTCTTCCATCCCGACAAGTTCAAGCAGCTCCTTTGCTCTTGCAATGCGCTGTTTGCCCGGTATTCCTGCATACAGCATGGGCATCTCCACATTTTTTAAGGCATTTGTTTTTGAAATGAGGTTATACGTCTGGAACACAAACCCGATCTTTCGATTGCGGATTTTCGACAATTCTGCATCCTTTGCCGCAATCATATCCACACCATCTAAGGTATACTGCCCTTCTGTCGGGCGATCGAGCGCTCCGATGATATTCATAAGCGTTGATTTTCCGGAACCGGAAGCGCCTACAATGGAGACAAATTCCCCCTCTGTCACATGGATGGATATCCCATGCAGCACTTCAAGTTCATTGGGCGTACCGATATAAAAACGTTTGTAAATATCCTGCAGTTCTATGATCGTGCGCCCCATTATACACCTCCCATAGAACCGGAATGGTTAATCATATCCTCTAAACTATTCTGTTTTTCTGTCGCGGGCACAATCACATTATCTCCCTCTTTGAGACCGGAATTGATAATTTCTGTGTAATAATCACTCTCAATTCCCTTATCTACCTTTATCTTCTTTGTCTTATAAGAGCCATCTTCCTGTTTTCCGGCTACTTTCTGTACATAATACGTTGCACCATCATCATCGGTCTGTACCGCATTGTATGGAACAGATAACACCTTCTCATTCTTTTGCAATATAATATTCAGTTTTGCCGTCATACCAATACGCAGCTTATCACTCTGGGTCGTAACGCCAATGGTTACGGTAAATGTCACCTCATCCTTGCTGCTGCCGGAGCTAAACGAAGAAGAGGAACCACTTCCCATAATACTTCCCAAATCCAATCCTCCAAGGCTGCTGCCCAGATCGCCACTTGTACTTCCCGTTGCAATCGGCGATACCTTTTTTACCACACCAGACAGCTCCTCATCACCTGTCGCATTGGTCTTGATGATGACTTCCTGTCCTACTGCAATACGATTGATATCGTACTCGTCAATCTCTGTGGTAATGTCAAAAGAATCCACATTATCAATCACAGCAATGACATTGCCATTGTAGGTATCTCCCACTTCCACGTTCACAGCTGTCACCAATCCACTCGTAGCTGCCTTTACCACAGTGCCATCCATCTGCTTTTGAAGATCTTCGATGCGCTCTTTCTGTGTCTTTCCGGAATCCTCAGTGGAATCCATTGTATTGTTATACGAATCCACCTGATCCTGATATGTATCGTTGATCCGCTTGATCGAGTCTTCTCTCTGTTCCATCAGACGATCGTATGTCTCTTTTTTTGTATCGGCAGTTCTTCGATCGGTATCCACCTGACGTTTTAAGGTATTCACCTGTGCGCTTGCATTGGTGTATGCTGTGCTTGTCTTATCAGCAATGCTGTCTGCCAGTGCTACCGCCTCCTGATACGATGTCACTGATGCATTATAATTATTTTCCGCACTCTGCCACTCATCATAAGCATCTGAAATATTGGTATCCACATCTGCAAGATCCTCATCTCTGGTCTTGCCTGCCTGCTCTAAATTGCGCTTCGCGCTATCCTTTGTGCGCTGCGTCTGCTCGTTCGTATCCGAAAGACTTTTATTCGCATCGTCAAGATTTTTCTGTAAATCCGCGCTGTCTAATACTGCAATCACATCACCGGCAGAAACGGTATCTCCCACTTCCACATTGACAGCTAACACTTCCACTCCTGTTGTATCAGAAGAAACCTTATCTTCGTCCGCCGCAACGAATGTCCCGGTTGCTGACACGCTTTCCATCAATGTTCTTTTTTCCACTGTCGCTGTATCTTCTTGCTGATCCGTCTGTTTTTTTCCACCGGAAACCATTCCGGCTATGACTGCAATCACAATAACAAGCGCAAGGATTCCTAACAAAATGCATGTTTTCTTATGCTCTTTGATCCAGTTTTTCATGCTTATGTACTCCTTTGATTGTCCTATGTACCCTGTATCCCATAAAAATATGCCACAGTTATCCATTTCTATGTATAACTCTACATGATGCTTCTTTCAGATTCAAGAAAACAATCAAAAACTTTTATTAATTTTTTATAAACTCACGCATTTTCTTCAGAATCCTCTTTTCCTGCCTAGAGACCTGCACCTGCGTCATATGTAATTTCTCTCCGATCTGCGTCTGCGTCATATTTTCAAAAAAGCGTAGCCGGATCAGCTGTTCTTCCTCTGCAGAAAGCGATTGCATTGCCAGCGTTACCATCTCTTTTTCCATCACCTGCTGTTCCATCGGCTTACCCTTTTCCTGCAGCTGGTCAATCAAAAGCACCTCGCCTTCGCCCGAATCGTACGCCGCATCATAAAGAGAGCCTACCGGTCGGCTGCTGCCAAGCGCAAGCACCACATCTTCCTGTGATAACCCTGTGCACCTCGCCATTTCTTCCACGGATATATCCTCTTTCTCCTGCTGCAGTGCCATGATTTGTTTTCTATGTTCCACAATGGTCCGCGAGACTTTGATTGGTGTATCATCCCGCACAAATCTCCGCATTTCCCCGATAATAAGCGGAACTGCATACGTCGAAAACTTCACATCATATGTCGTATCAAAGCGGTCAATGGCATGAAGCAGCCCAATCATCCCGATTTGAAAGAGTTCTTCCTTTTCTTTTCCCGAAGAGCCAAACCGGCCTACCATACTCCACACGAGGGGTATATTTTCTACCACCAGTTTTTCGCGTTCTTCCTGATCTCCTCCCTGTGCACGTAACATTCTTTCTTTCAGTGCATCCATATCACGTCTGATCCTGCAGCTGTTTTGTCATTGTCACCGTAGTTCCCACGCCAATTTCCGAGGTCACCTCCACGTGGTCCATAAATGTCTCCATAAAGGCAAATCCCATCCCAGAGCGTTCTAATTCCGGCTTCGTTGTATAAAAAGGTTCTCTTGCCCGGGCAATATCTGCAATGCCATGTCCAAAATCCTGCACACAGACCGTCAGCTGTTTTTCTTTTAAGATACAGCGCATCAGTACATATCCCACTTTTTCTTCATAACCGTGAATAATTGCATTGGTAACAGCCTCAGAAACCGCTGTTTTGACATCGTCTAACTCACTTACCATGGGATTGGCTCCCACCAAAAATGCACTGACAACCATACGTGCAAATGCCTCATTTTCCGAAATAGCATCAAATGTTACCGTCATATGATTTTCCATCCCTACACCTCCTGCTTTGTCTCTGCCGGCAATACGGTAATCAGCCGCTGTAATCCAGAGATGCGAAAGATCTGCTCCACACGCGGGCTCAGATTCACTGCCACAACGTTTCCTCCGGAAAAGCTTAAATTTCTGCTGCGCCCAATCAGCACGCCAATTCCCGAGCTATCCATAAATTCTGTGTTGCTAAAATCAAAAACAAGTGTCTTCACATGGTATGTTTCAATCAGAAGATCCGCCTCTTCTTTGAGCTGCACCGCCAAATGATGATCCAACTCCCTTGGCACAACAACACGTAATTTTCCTTGTCCAATTTCAAATTTGTATTCCATACTGCTTGTCCTCCTGCTCTAACTCCCTTTTTTCAAAAAGAAAAAGACGCAAAGGAATTTGTTCCCTTACGTCTTTTGTGTTTGTTTTTATTCTATTCATGACTGCGACTATTGGTATTATCCGATGCATTGTCGCTATTTTCCTGCATCTGATTATAACTGTCGATACGTTCCTGCGCCGTTCTCGCATGACTGGTATTTGGATATTGGTCGATGACCTTCTGGTATGTCTCTTTTGCATTATCAAAATCCCAGGTATTCCACTGTGACTCTGCTAAATAGAAAAGTGCATCCCCATTATGATAGGTCTGATCTATAAATACAACCTGACCAAAGCTTTCTTTTGCCGCATTGTAATCTTCCTTCCAATATGCCTGTTCTGCTGTATTGTAAGTCTCTTCCAAAATCTTTGCATAAACAGCCGCATGAATCACATCATACATCGCCTGCCCACGTTCAGACAAAAGATCACGATTGACAGAATTTAATGCTTCTCCGGCTTTATCCAGATTATTTGCATCAAAGAATTCTTTTGCTTCCATCAGCTTCTCATATGATCCCACAGCATCCGCTTTCCCGGTATATTTTTCCAACTCCTGGTTCAGCTCTTCTACTTTCTTCTTCAGACTGCTGACATTAGAAGCACTGTTCGTCAGTTCTTCATTCGTATCTACCAGTGATGCTGCTGCACTTTCTGAGGCTCTCTGACGAATCGTTGGTATTACCAGAAAGAAACAGATCAACAGACCAAGGACAAGTCCTACGAGGATATTAACAACACTCGCTCTGGTGTTATCAATCATGTCACGGAAAGAACTGTTTGGCATCACAATGGTGTCATTGCCATCCTGAAAAGATACCACATCATCTTTTTTCGGTTTTTTCCGTTTTTGATTCTGTTCTTTTAATTTGTCCCGCACTTCTCTGGAATAGCGAAGTGTTGTCGTATTACGCACATCAATTTTGTTTGCGATGTTTAATTCCTTGCGGGCCTCGTTGTATTTGCCATCCTGAATGTAAAGCAGCGCCAACAGCTGATGACCTGCCACAAACTTTGGATTTAAACTCAACACTTTTCGCAACTGAATCGTCGCAAGATCACGGCTTCCCTGCTTACAGTATAGCAGCGCCTGATTGTATTTTTTTGTCGTCTGGTTCAGCTTATCTAACATCCCCGGCGTATTTTGTATTTCATCGAGATAACGATCCGCTATCGGATTATCCGGTTCTAAGTTCTTGCTGATCACCCATTCACTCAGCGCAAGCACCGTCTCGCCCAGTTCAAAATAAACGAGTCCTAACAGATTACGTGCCTTCGTGTTGTACTTATTGCACTTCAGGCTCTTTTTCAAAGAAACAATTGCGCCAGACAGATCGCGCACCTGTGCCTGCTCCAATCCTCTGTTGTACAACAGATTGGATGAAGCCAAAATGACGCGATAAATTTTCAAATCGCTACCACAATGCGGACATACTTTTTCCTGATCCACTAGGGTGCCACACATATAACACTTCATGTCTGCTTTTATCTCCCCATTCTCTGTTCTGTCATCTGGCGAAGAATATCTGTCATATCTGTCAGATCACGCTTTTTGATTTCTTCTTCTGCCTCTTCTACTTCCATGCTTGGCTCAAACTTTTTCAGTTCTTCTTCAAAATCTATCATCTCAGCCTCCAATTACTGTACTACATTCCTATCATAACGAACATTTGTGAACATTCCGTCAAATTCTGTCATCAGGACTTCTATTCCTCCGGTACTGGATCCAACAGCGGTTCCATGCGAATCCCTGTCATTGTCTTCACAAATTCAATGCATTTTTGAAAATCTGTCATCTGTGCATATTGATCCATCAGACGAACCGTCACACCTGCATATACGGTATCGTATACACGCACCGTTGCTTTGCGTCCAATCTCCATGAGTGCTTTGAGTTCCTCATAACGGACATGTGCTTCCGCCACAATCGCCTCGTCACGAATCTTCACACGCAAAAGTTGCATACGTCTTGGATCTTCTTTATAGGAAACACCCTTCTTCTCAGAAAGAATGTCAAAATCCTCGATGCCCTGCTTAATTTTGGAAATATTCGCTTCCAGTTGTTGTATCTTATCTGACAAATCTGCCATTTCCTTGATACGTTCTTCATCAATCCCCACCATAACATGGGTCACGGTACCAAATTTGTTGCCAATGATAAGAGACGATACACCCTGCACTGCAGTCACATAACCCCCAATGATAGCCGAGCGCTTTCCTGCTGTCGTAATCACCTTCGAATCGCAATTGACAAGGCAATTAAAAAGCACATCTGCATGTAAATTTCCCTTGCAGGAGACAATCGCATATTCTATAAATTCTGCGGTAATGTTTCCATCCGCATGAATGGTGGTGCGCTCGCCACCTTTGACGCCACTCAGAAGGAAAATATCCTTTCCCGCACGCAAATCACACAGCTCCACCAATCCGTCAACGGTAATAGAACCACTCGCCTGAATACGGATGCCATTGTTAACGCCACCATGAATTACCACATCACCCTTAAAGTCAATGTTTCCAACACTCATATCTGCATCCTGGTCAATCTCATACACCGGGGAAATATTGATACGGTTTCCGTGTAGGACAATCTTGCCGTCCATATCTGCATAGTAATATATATTATCTTCAGATCGATGGAAACCACGACCACCCATCGGAGGCATATCGCGCATCATATGTGGCTCAACTTCCTTACCACGCACATTCATACCTGGGGTTCCGTGAACCGCCGGATGATACGTCGCAATCAAATCGCCTTCATGTACGACTTCTATAACCTTAATGCTTAAAAAGTCTGCCGAACCATCCGGACGAATGGTCGGTTTTTTGGAAAAATCCTGGCTAAAATGATATTCGTAATAGCCATTTGTGCCCTCAACGGGTTCCTTCCCCACCGCGACAATCAAATCGGTATCGTATGGAATATCCTTGCTCAAAGAAGCTAGCATATTACCGTCAATGCCGTAAATAATCCCTTCGCTCGTCAGAAGCTTTTCCAGCGTATCGATATCATACGCTGGAGCAGCTTCATCCACATCCGGAGACGGAAAGCATATCGTCGCAAACATTCCCTTCGGGTCAATATGAAATTTAGGTTTTTTCATGTAAGGTGTCTGTGGCGTACTCATATCGTTCTCCCCCAAATGATTGATGATTATTTCATCTGTGCAAGGCGCGCAACAACATCATCCATCATCTGTTGATATTTATCCATTTTTGCACGTTCTTCTGCAACCTTATCGGCAGGAGCTTTGCTTAAAAATCTTTCATTGGAAAGCATTCCCTTACTACGTGCAAGTTCTTTTTCCAATTTGGCTTTTTCTTTTGTCAGTCTTTCTTTTTCTTTTTCAAAATCCACTAAATCTTCGAGTGGAATATACATAACGGCATCCGGAATCACCACAGAAACAGCATCTTCCGGTACGCTGTCTGTACCAGCCTGTACAAAAACTTCTGTTGCACCGGCAAGTGTCTGGTAAGATTCTACGATAGCAGTAAAAATCTGACGTACCTTTTCATCTTCTGAAGTGATGATAATCTTTGCCTTACGGCTTGGCGGTACATCCATATCGGTGCGAAGATTACGCATACCACGTACAACATCTTTTGCTCTGGCAATCATAGCTTCTTCTTCCGGATAATGACGCGATGCATCGTATTCTGGCCATGCCGTCATCATAATGGTCTCTTCTTCCGGATGAAGTGTGCAGAAGATTTCTTCTGTAATAAATGGCATAAATGGATGTAACAGCTGTAATGCATCGGTAAGTACCTTCTTTAATGTCCAAAGCGCTGCATTTGCAGAAACCATATCCTCATCTTTGCGGTACATACGAGGCTTTACAATCTCGATATACCAGTCACAGAACTCATCCCAGATAAAGTTGTATACCTTCTGAACAGCAATACCGAGTTCATATTTATCCATATTCTCGGTAACGTCCTTTGCCAGCGTGTTGACCTGGGAAAGGATCCACTTATCAGCTACGGCAAGATCTTCTTCTGCCGGCTGGCTTAATTCTACGCCTTCTAAGTTCATCAAAATGAATCGCGATGCATTCCATACTTTATTTGCAAAGTTACGGCTCTGCTCTACACGCTCCCAATAGAAACGCATATCATTTCCCGGTGCATTTCCGGTAATCAGGGTCAGGCGCAAGGCATCTGCACCATATTTATCAATCACTTCCAATGGATCAATACCATTGCCAAGCGACTTACTCATCTTACGTCCCTGGGAATCACGCACTAATCCGTGAATCAATACGGTATGGAATGGTGACTTTCCGGTATGTGCATAGCCGGAGAATACCATACGTACAACCCAGAAAAAGATAATATCGTATCCGGTAACTAAGACATCGGTCGGATAGAAGTAATCCAGATCTTCTGTCTTTTCCGGCCAGCCAAGGGTTGAGAATGGCCAAAGTGCAGATGAGAACCAGGTATCTAAGGTATCCTCATCCTGCTTCATGTGAACGCCGCCACACTTCGGACACTTCACCGGTGCTTCTGATGCACGCGCAACTACAGTCTCGCCGCAGTCCTGGCAATAGTAAGCAGGAATACGATGTCCCCACCATAACTGTCTGGAAATACACCAGTCACGAATGTTCTCTAACCAGTGTAAATATGTCTTATCGTAATTCTTTGGAACAAACTGCAATTCCCCTGTCTTGATTGCCTCTACGGCAGGTTTTGCCAATTCTTCCATGGCAACAAACCACTGTGGCTTAACCATTGGCTCAACGGTGGTCTTACATCTGTCATGTGTTCCTACGTTATGTACGTGATCTTCGATGCCAACGAGAAGTCCCATCTCATCCATCTTCTGAACAATGACCTTGCGGGCTTCATAGCGATCCATACCTTCGAATTCACCACCATTGCTGTTGATGGTAGCATCGTCATTTAAAATATTGATGACCGGAAGATTATGGCGCTTACCAACCTCGAAATCGTTCGGGTCATGTGCCGGTGTGATCTTAACCACACCTGTTCCAAATTCCATGTCTACATATTCGTCTGCTACAACCGGGATCTCACGATTCATAAATGGAAGCATAACAGTCTTTCCAATGATATCCTGATATCTTTCATCTGCCGGGTTGACCGCCACTGCAGTATCGCCAAGCATGGTCTCCGGACGTGTTGTTGCAAATTCCACGTATCTTCCAGGCTCTCCGACAATCTCGTATTTCATGTGCCAGAAATGGCCACCCTGCTCTACGTGTTCTACCTCTGCATCTGAAATCGATGTCTGGCAAACCGGACACCAGTTGATGATACGGTTGCCCTTGTAAATATAGCCCTCGTTATATAACTTGACAAAGACTTCCTCAACGGCCTTAGAACAGCCTTCGTCCATAGTAAAGCGTTCTCTTTCCCAGTCAGCAGAAGAACCCATACGCTTCAGCTGCTTGATGATACGTCCGCCGTATTCTTCGCGCCACTTCCAGCATTCGTCCAAAAAGCCGTCACGACCAAGATCATCCTTGGAGACACCCTGTTCTTTTAAATGCTCAATCACCTTTACCTCTGTAGCAATTGCTGCATGGTCTGTTCCCGGCTGCCAAAGAGCATTGTATCCCTGCATTCTCTTGTAGCGAATCAAAATATCCTGCATTGTGTTATCGAGGGCATGTCCCATATGGAGCTGTCCTGTGATATTAGGAGGTGGCATAACGATGGTAAACGGCTTTTTGCTGCGATCTACCTCTGCATGGAAATATCCATTGTCCTCCCACTTTTTGTATAGTCTGTCTTCCAACCCACTTGGGTCATAAGTCTTTGCTAATTCCTTACTCATGTTATCTATATTATCCTTTCTGCATAGGCAGTTTTTATTCCTAGCCTATGTTACCATCTTATCTATATTATCTTATCGGGAAATAAGGGAAAAATCAACTGTGATTTTGCCTATTCCCGATTAAATCCATATGGTGTTTTGCTGCGCATTTTGAAAATAAAGTTCGGTATAAAAATATCCAGATTTTGTAAAGTCAAAACCGTCTTTTTCACCATGCCACTACTGCGAAAGGCATCCTTGTAACGAATCGTCCGGCGCAGCAATGCAATGTCCTTTTTATCGATCGCTTTTTCTGTCTCCAGATATGCGATAAATTCATAGGACGATGCATCCATCTTTTTGGCATCCGCCGACAGATTCTGTGCCGTATAATGATGCACATAAAGCGGCTCATCGACAAAAGAAAATGTCGTTTTTTGCGCCAGCAAAAGAAGCCACAAGAAATAATCATCCGAACCATTCTTTTTACAGATGTGCGTTGTCCAAAACGATGGTATGCTTGCTTTCGGAATCAGGCATTGCCCCGGCGAAACGATCTGATTTCCCACGCGCAGATACGTCTTATAATCACTGACAAGCTTCTTATGGTAGGCAGTGCGATACCAGAAAACTTCGCCATCTTTTTGCTCCATAACCGCATTTGAAACGAGCACCCTATCTGCTTTCATCTGGTATTTTTTTATGGCCGCAATAAACGTTGCAACCGCATCCTCCCGCAAGCGGTCATCCTGATCGAGAAAAATCACATAGTCACCTGTGCAAAGAGACAGCCCGCGCACACGCGCTGCATGAATCCCGCCATTTTCGGGCTGGTCGTATACTTTGATATTACAATCTCTACCATCATCTGGCAAAGCCACCGCTTCTTCGGGGCTGTCGTTGATGATCAACACTTCCAGTTCATCTCCTTTTTCCAGATGGCACTGGTTAGCGCGTATCATTCTTTTATAATCCGCCATATAGGCATTGCCTTTGTAAAAGGCAGTTATCAAACTTACTTTCATTAAAAACTTGCTCCGTATTTTTTCCCAAAGAACTTTGCCCTCAAAAAGGCACCGCCTTTTTTCACCCAATTGATGGGCTCCATATGCATCGTTGCGACTTCATGTACACGTGGTGCCGTGTCCTCCTCCTGCGCATGCATCAGCCATACATTAAATAAAATCTCACTGACACGCCCAAACAATCGCGCTTCAAACGCACTCATATGCACTAACTCCCCCTGCATTGCCACCTCTAATTCTGCCAAAATCGGAAACAGCCAGCTGCAATACGCATCCAGGTATTCTTTTCGCATGATACACATATTAAACATATAGCCCCAGGTCGATGCGTATACTTTTTTGCATGCCGCATCATACGCTGGACACTGCTTGTGAATCACCTGCTGCGCCAGATCTAAATGCTTTGCATCGAGCGTATGCGCATAATGTGAATACAACGATTCGATATAATACCTGCGCTTTGCCGGCACGACAATGTCATACTGCTCCATGAGTGCTTCTGCTTCTGACGAACAAAGCACACACGCCATCAGATCATTTGCATGCTTCTTTTGAAAACTACGGTCTTTGACGGTAAAGTATCTCCGGTAATGCACCAGCCCAATCGCATCTGCATCCAGATTCTTCCACGCCCAATAAAGGCCCGTCAGCTCACAATACATCGGATTCTTAGACGATATATTCTCGCCTATATCATCGCGGGTAAGCCCCGGAATTTCGTCTTTCCCTTCAGCTCCCACATGCAGTGGCAGATAAACCGATTCCTCTGGCGTTTTATATGGTTTGTGCATCGCAATGATGATCTTTGTCGTCATAAATCTCTCTCCAAGTCATATTTTTTTCATTATAGCACACTATAGAAACAACGTAAAAGGACACTGTAGAGCATCCTCACTCTCGCAGTGTCCTTCGTCTTCTCACAGTAACGTAATCACGCAATATCCCTCGTTCTTCCCACAGTAACGTAATCACGCATCACCATCGTCATCATCTGCAATTGTATTCGCAACCGCTGCACTCGCTCCAGCTACCGCTGATACCACAACAACCACGGCTACAATCACAACAAATAAAATCAGTATAGCAAAAAAGATCAAAAAACCCGTCTCCGTCATTCTTCCTACCTCCAAATAAACAACTGTCTATAGTATAACACAATTTAGCGAATTTTCCATAGTTTCGTACGTACATTGACGAATTTTTCATTGTTTAGTTTTCATTGACGCAGCCATCTTTACCGTTGTATAATGTTATCATAAAAAAATGTCGTTAGTTGTTAGTAGACGACAATATACAAAAAGGAGATTCCGTTTATGAAAGTAATGAACATTGAGAACCCAGAAGAATTCTTAAAAGTAATTGATTCCTGCGAAGGTCAGGTAGAACTTGTAACAGCTGATGGAGACCGTCTGAATCTGAAATCTAAATTATGTCAGTTGATTTCACTCACAACCGTTTTCTCATCCAGCTCAAGCATCCCAGAGATGGAAATCATCGCACATGAAGCAGAAGACGTAAAGCGTATTATGAGCTATATGATGGAGAGTACAGCAGAATAATGTTTTCTTCTTTTCAAACCTATTTAAAGAAAGAATCTGGCAAGGAGCAACCTCACCAGATTCTTTTCTTTTTGCCTTTTATCGATTCTGTTTTAATTTTACATACACGCCTGACAGATGTTCTTTTGCCCAGGCAATCTCTTTCGCTCTGCGATATGCCCCCTCAACATCTCCACGCACCAGCGGTGCATATAATGCTTTTGCCACATGACCTTCTTCCGGCAAATGACGACGCAATCTTCCATAAAGAGGACTTTCCAGCTCTGCCCGCGCACGCGCTATTGTCTCACGCCTTGCATCTGCGTGCTGTATGCTTCTAACCATAGAAGACTGGAACGAACGGAAATACACGCCCGCCATCACTTCGTACAAACGCATACGCCAGGCACCAAGATCCAAATCTTTCAGACCTTTTGTCTTCTGTTGCAGGACATCATCCGTCACCTGATCCAGCTTCTTTGTCTGCATATCCAAAAACGCCTGTACTCGCGTCTTTTGCAGTGCAAAATATTCCGGCAGATATTTACCGGTCAAACGGCTTTGGCCGCGATTTGCATAATGATAGAGTGCATCCGGAATCGTAATCATAGACTGCATGGCACCAGCAACTTGCAAATTAAATAAAATATCCTCAATATGCACGATTGCCTGAAAGGACAACTGCTGCTCGCGCAAAAATGCCAGGCGATACGCTTTGTTCCATGCATACCCAAACATTGTCTCATGCTCGAGTTCTACGAGATACGGATATGCATAAGCAAGTGGTTTTTGCCACACATCACATATCTCTGTATCCTTATTAGAAAAATAGTGCAATTCGGGATTCTTTTTCACCTGATAGGAAAGCTGTCCCTTTTCATAGTAATCCTCGGTATAACCATAAAGCACCAGATCGGCACGTTGCTTTTGCAGTGCATCGGAAACCCTTTGCAGCAAATTCTTTTCCACCGTATCATCCGCATCCAAAAACAGAATATAATCACCTGCCGCATGTGAAATGCCGGTATTGCGCGCCATGCTCAAGCCCTCGTTTTGCGGCTTATGAATCACCACATAATCCACCTGTTTTCCACGGAATGCCTGCAGATACGAATCCGCCACTTTTCCCGTCTCATCCGTCGCACAATCATCCACAACAATCACTTCGAAAGTGTTATATGTCTGCTCCAATAAGTTCTGCAAAAGTGCCGGCAAATCTTTTTCTACATTGTATGCCGGAACCACTACAGAAAACTTAATCTGCTCTGCCATGCCCTACTCTCCTTGTAACATTCTGTTATCATCATATCGCATAAGGCTATGGTTCGTCCACTTCTTTCTATACACAGGTTACATCATTTCTCGTTTTGCTGCAAAGTCTTGCATCATTTATCACTTTGCTGTGGAGGCTTGCATGCACTGCAGCCGCCACAACTTCCTGTGCCGCACGAACAGAGACCCTGTCCGGATTTTTTTCGTTTGATCAGATGATGTAAAATAGCTGAAACAATGCAGACTAAAATCAGTAAAACAATCACAGTTCCCATACTTATCGCCTCCAAGCAGGCTTATGTAAGCCTAAATATTATTATTGATTGATTGCTGCATATTTATCCTTGCGGAATAACAGGTAAATGAATCCAATCACAAAGATAAAAGCAACAACTGTTCCAAATCCAAACGTTCCCACACTAATGAGTGTTCCAATCTGATAGATGCACATAGCTACGATATAAGCAAGTACACACTGGTATCCGATAGCAAACCAGAACCACTTTGGATTGTTCATCTCTCTTTTGATAGCACCCATAGCTGCAAAACATGGTGCACAGAGAAGGTTAAATACCAGATAACCGTAAGCGGCGATTGGTGTCATTACCTGTGCCAGATTGCCCCATACTTCGGAGCCATCTTCTGCCACTTCTGCAAAACCATAAAGCATACCAAAGGTAGCAACGACATTTTCCTTTGCAATCAGTCCGGATACGGCTGCAACTGCCATCTTCCAGCCCTGACCTGCCTGTGTCCAACCAAGCGGTGCAAAAATCCAGGCAATCGCTGTACCAATCTTCGCAAGAATACTTGCATCCAACTGCTCTGCTTCAAGCATACCAAAGGATCCGTCAACCCATCCGAAGCTCATCAAGAACCAAAGTACAATTGTTGACAGCAAAATGATGGTTCCCGCCTTTTTGATGAATGACCATCCACGCTCCCACATGCTGCGAAGTACACTGCCGACAGTTGGCCAGTGGTAAGCAGGAAGTTCCATAACAAATGGTGCAGGATCGCCCGAGAACATCTTTGTCTTCTTTAAGATGATACCGGAACAGATGATAGCTGCCATACCTATGAAATATGCACTCCATGAAACCCAGCCTGCGTTATCAAAGAAAGCACCGGCAATCAGTGCAATGATTGGCAACTTCGCTCCACACGGAATAAAGGTTGTTGTCATAATCGTCATCTTACGGTCACGGTCATTTTCGATGGTTCTGCTTGCCATGATGCCGGGAACACCACACCCTGTACCGATCAACATCGGAATAAAGGATTTTCCGGAAAGACCAAACTTACGGAAAATTCTATCCATAACGAAGGCAACACGCGCCATGTAGCCGCATCCCTCGAGGAAACCTAAGAAGATGAAGAGTACTAACATCTGAGGAACGAATCCAAGGACTGCGCCAACACCGGCAACAATACCATCTAAGATCAATCCCTGTAACCAGTCAGCACATTGGATGGATGTCAAAAATCCTTCGATTGCCGGCGGAATAATCTCGCCAAAGAGTACATCATTTGTCCAGTCAGTAAGGAATCCACCAACGGTTGTAATAGATACATAATACACCAACCACATGACTGCTGCAAAGATTGGAAGTCCCAAAATACGGTTTGTCACAATGCGGTCGATTTTATCTGATGTTGTAAGTGCACCCGCATGTGCTTTTTTGATACAATCGTTGATAATCGTTCCGATGTAGTTGTAACGCTCACCCGTGATGATGGATTCTGCATCATCATCAAGTTCATCTTCGCAGGAAACAATATCTTTTTCAATATGCGAAATAACCTCTGACGAAAGTCCCAGTTTTTCCTGTACTTTGGCATCGCGCTCAAACAACTTGATTGCGTACCAGCGCTGCATATTTTCGTCTGCAATCTGATGCAGGCACAACTCTTCAATATGTGCAAATGCATGTTCTACCGAACCACTAAATGAATGCTTTGCTTTCTGCGATTTCTTAGAAGTCGCTGCGATTGCACGCATAGCTGCATCTTCTACGCCAGTACCTTTCAGCGCCGAAATCTCAACCACTTCCACGCCAAGCTCTTCTGCCAATCTTTTTGCATTGATTTTGTCTCCATTTTTGGCAACAACATCAATCATATTGATTGCCACAACAACCGGAATACCGAGTTCTACGAGCTGTGTCGTCAGATAGAGGTTTCGCTCCAGGTTGGTTCCATCCACAATGTTTAAAATTGCATCCGGATGCTCATCAATCAGATAATTTCTAGCAACCACTTCTTCCAGTGTATAAGGAGATAAAGAATAAATACCCGGCAAGTCCGTGATGGTAACATCCTTATTTCCTTTATATTTTCCTTCTTTCTTTTCTACGGTAACACCCGGCCAGTTTCCCACAAACTGATTGGAACCGGTGAGTGCATTAAACAGTGTAGTCTTACCACAGTTCGGATTACCTGCTAACGCAATACGTACTGCCATGTTCTTAGTCCTCCTTCACATCAATTCGTGCTGCGTCTTCTTTTCGAAGAGACAACTCATATCCTCTTACGGTAATTTCAATTGGATCACCAAGTGGTGCTACTTTTCGCACGTAAACCTCAACACCCTTCGTAATTCCCATGTCCATAATCCTTCTTTTGGTTGCGCCCTCTCCGTTGATTTTTGCAACAACGGCGGACTGTCCCACCTTCACATCTCGTAGTGTTTTCATCCTGTGACTTCCTTTCCTTTGCCTTTTTCCTTTATTTAAAACATACTTACTCTGTACGATTTAAACCATAATTTTCAGTGCCATTTCTTTTCCAATCGCCACGCGTGAATCTTTGACATTAATAATGACATTTCCATCTGCCTCCGAAACAACACTGACTTTTGATCCCGGCACAAATCCCAGCTTTTCCAAAAACAACCGCGTTTCTTCTTTCCCGCCGACTTTTTTAATCAGCTGTTCTTCTCCCTTTGTTGCCATAGCAAGCGGCATCATATGCATCACCTTCCTTATGTGTATACGAATATAACTTTTGTTAGAATGCGCTAACCTGTGGGTAAAAAAATTTCTTGTTCCATACAAGTAACAACAGTTAGCATCCTCTAACAACATTGATATGTTAGCACATTCTAACCATGGTGTCAATTGCCTTACTTTAGAAAAATTTCATAATTATAATTTTAAATTAATAGATCGTCTTGTAGAAATTCTCTATCTTCCTCTTGCAAAACTAATTTTATGCTTTATAATTATTTATACAGTTGTATAGTTTATGTCAAAAAATAAGTGAGGTATCTTTGTATGAAAAACCAAAAACGTTTGAATCCAAATATTTTTGCAAAGGAGTCGATCTGGAAACTAATGGCAAAGATGTGCCTGCCTGCCATACTTACCATTTTAATCATGGTCATCTACAATATGGCTGACATCTATTTCATCGGGCAGTTAAACGACCCCTATAAGGTAACCGGTCTTTCCCTCTGCATGCCGCTGACAACCATCTTGTCTGCCTTTGGCAGCATGATTGGTACCGGAGCATCTTCCTGTATCTCGGTTGCCATGGGGCGCGGAGACAATTCCAAGGTTGCCCGTTATTCCAGTTTTTCCTTTTACTTTTCCATCCTTATGGGCTTTGCCTACGGCGCCATCATACTGCTCTTTCAGAATCCTATCCTGAATCTGATCGGCACCAGCGTCAACACCCGCGGTTATGCCACTTCCTATCTGACGCTTATCATGCTGGGTGCACCGCTTACCATGCTAAACACCGCTACCGGCCAGGTAATCCGTTGTGAGGGTGCGGCAGTGTCTGCAATGGTCGGTAATCTCCTTGGCACCATTTTAAATATCATTTTAGATCCTATCTTTATCTTAGTACTTGGTATGGGGATTCCGGGGGCTGCCATCGCAACACTGATCGGTACTGCCAGCAGTAGCATTTTCTACATCCTCTTTATTATAAAAAAATGTCAGCACACCACAATCCACCTGCGCGATTTTACCTTTGCTTCCGGCATTGCGGCATCTGTCCTCGCCATCGGTCTGCCGTCCGGTATCAGCACACTTTTAAACAGTATCTCCGGCATTTTTGAAAATAATCTTCTGGTAGCACACGGCGACCATTATGTAGCTGCCCTGTCTGTTGCAGGACGTGCCACTATGATTATCGGCATGTTACAGATCGGTGTTGCTATGGGTGTCCAGCCCATCATTTCCTATAGCTACGGTGCCAAGAACTGGAAGCGTATGCGCGAGACAGTCCAAAAGACAGCCATCGCAACCATCCTGCTTGGTCTGGCACTCACCCTGCTCTGTCGTGGGTTTGCCTCCACTCTGGTCACAGCCTTTTTGGATGATGCTACCATCATTCCTCTGGGTGTCTATGTCATCAGCATCGGCACACTTTCCGGTCCTTTTATTGGTCTTTACCAACTCTGTACTACCTTTTTACAATCAACCGAAAAGCCATCCTATGCCCTCTTTGTATCCGTTTTACGTCAGGGGCTAATCTTTATCCCGGCACTCTATCTCCTGGATCGCATTGCCGGATTCCGCGGCATCGTATGGGCGCAGCCGATCGCAACTTTTGCAGCGCTGGGGCTCGGCATCGCCTTTGCTCTGCATCATTATAAAAAGATACAAGCAGACAAAGCGCAGATATAAGGTGGGCATTTTGCCAAATGCGTGTTATGATGGTAAAAAATCCAATGGATATACGGGGTATTGGCTCATGAATACAAAGAACAACAAGAAATTTCAGGAAACTGACGCACTCATGTGCGATATGTTTTTAAAACTATTAGACGAATATGCTTTTGAAGATATTTCCATCTCCTTACTCTGTCAGAAAACAGGTATTACGCGTGCAACCTTTTATTCGCATTTCGGCGACATGGATCACTTTTTTGATGCCGTTGCGAAACGACTGTTCTTAGCACTCGTCGAAGAAGATCGCACGCTGATCAGGAATATGGATCTGACCGATGAGTTATACCGTGCCACATTTCTAGCCTTATTTGAACATATCCTAAGTTATCGCTCGTTTTATCAGGTCTATGTGACCAAGGTCGCGCAACTGCCTTTTCTGTCGGCCGTCTCTGCTTTCGGACATTCCGATGGTATGAAACGCTATGCCGCTATCCAGGGTATCACCTCCAAGCGACAGGCAGAATACTGCGCAGCTTTCTATTATACCGGACTGACTGCCATGATCCGCATGTGGTTGGACGGCGGCTGTCAGGAATCGCCGGATGAGATGTATGAACTTATGTCCATTCAGGCAATGAACATGGCACGCTAGTTTTTATTTTTTTCATCTGCAATCTGCCGGCCTTCGTGATCCATATGATAGCCATCGCGATAAATCAACTCGGAGATTGGCACAATCTCATAGCCTTGATCTTTTAAGCTGGTGATGACCGTCTCAAGTGCATCTGCAGTATACGTTGCACCGTTGTGCATCAGAATAATAGAGCCATTCCCCAGATGCTTATGTTCGGTAACGGTCTGCACAATCGAAGACACACCATAGTTTTTCCAGTCCAGACTGTCCACATCCCATTGAATCGGATAATAGCCCATTTCCCGCACCGTTGTAATCACTTCATTGTCATAGTCGCCATAAGGTGGGCGGAACAAGAACATATCATAGCCGGTGATTTCCTTGACCTTATCGTGCACCAGCTGCACTTCTTTTTTACATTCTTCTACGGAAAGCTGCGACATATTCTTGTGATTCTCGCTGTGATTTCCCAGATCATGCCCCGCCTCATAAAGTGCCTTCACATCCTCCGGATAAGAATCTACCCAGCCACCTGTCATAAAAAATGTCACATGCACATCATTTTTCTTCAAGATCTCCAAAATCCGCGCTGTATCCTCATTGCCCCAAGCTGCATCAAACGATAACGCAACTTTTTTCTCATCGGTATCCACACAGTAAATCGGCAGTTCTCTTCCACCTACACTTGCTGATGTCGTAAGCGCATCGCTTCGATATTGTCCCACCACCCCTATACTAAGACAGAGCAGACCCAGTATTGCCAGGCCTGCTCTGATTTTATTTGTTTTATGCTTTTGATATCCCGCCATAGACTTCCCCAGTTTCTCACTTGGTCTATCCTATGACGGATGTACATGGTTTATGCATCAACATCTGCAAAAACCATACTGTATTTGAAATTCTGTTTAGACAATATGAGCCTTTAACAGGTTCGTCGTACCTGCGATTCCCAGTGGCACACCGGCGGTAAGAACCACGGTATCTCCTTCCTGGATTAAACCAGCTTCCTTGGAACGCTCGAGTGCATGATCAAACAGTTCGTCTGCATCCTGCTTTTCCTCGACTTTCAGCGGAATGACGCCCCAGGAAAGATTGAGCTGGCGGCAAACCTTGTCAGACATACAGCCGCCGATAATCGGACTCTGTGGACGGTATTTGGAAATCATACGTGCGGTACGTCCAGACTTTGTAACGGTCACAATGCTTGTCGCATTCAAATCACCTGCCATCAGACATGCTGTATGAGAAATAGCATCTGTGATGCTTGGCTTCTCATTGGTATTACGTGCACGAAGACGTGAAATATAGTTGATATCCGCCTCTGTACGCAACGCAATACGCACCATCGTCTCCACTGCTTCTACCGGATAGTCACCTGCTGCTGTCTCTCCGGAAAGCATAATGGCACTTGTACCATCATAAATGGCATTGGCAACGTCAGTCGCTTCTGCTCTGGTTGGTCTTGGATGGCTCATCATAGAGTCAAGCATCTGTGTCGCTGTAACAACCACTTTACCAGCGTGATATGCCTTTTTGATAATCATCTTCTGAATGATTGGTACTTCTTCGATTGGGATTTCAACACCCATATCACCACGGGCAACCATGATACCATCGGCTGCTTCAATAATCTGGTCGATATTCTGAATACCCTGGTTGTTTTCAATCTTTGCAATAATCTTGATCTGATCTCCACCATGCTCATGTAAGATATCACGCAGCTGCTTTACATCTGCTGCTGTTCTTACAAAGGAAGCCGCGATAAAATCAAAATCCTCCTTCACTGCAAATACGATATCTTTATAATCCTTGGGGCTGACATAATCCATAGAAAGCTCTACATTTGGTACATTCACACCCTTTTTGTTGGATACCTTACCACCATTGATGACTTCACAGATAATATCCGTATCTGTCACTTCCTTAACCGTCATGGCAATCAAGCCATCATCAATCAAAATGTGGGTTCCCACCGATACATCTTTTGGCAGATTTTTATAACTGATAGATACACGCTTCTCATCACCAACAACTTCCTCCGTTGTCAAAGTAAAGGTCTGTCCCGCTTCCAGCATTACCTTACCTTCGGCAAATTCGCGCAAACGAATCTCCGGACCTTTGGTATCCAAAAGTGCTGCCACCGGTAAACCTAATCTCTCACGGGTCTCTCTCAACTTTGTCAAGCGTCCCAATTGTTCTTCATGATCTCCATGTGAAAAGTTAAAACGTGCTACATTCATACCTGCAAGCATCAATTTTTCAAGTACGCCTTCTTTTTCTGTAGAAGGTCCCATTGTACAAATAATCTTCGTTTTTCTAATCTGTTCCATCTTTTTTCCTTTTCTAAATCCTATCTCTTATTTCCCAATCATGGTGCCATTCTTGCCACCAATCGAAGCATCTTCTGCGGATAGCTTGGTAATCAATACCTTGCGGATTGCAGAATCCCCAATATAATCCACTGCTGCCTGAATCTTTGGAAGCATCGTACCTTCCTCAAACTCACCTGCTGCCATGTAATTTGCTGCGTCTTTGATGCTCATGTAATCCAAAGGCTTCTCCTGCTCTGTTCCAAATCCGAGGCACACCTTATCGACACCTGTTAAAATAACAAGCATATCTGCATCCAGCTGGTCTGCAAGATGTCCGGCAATCGTATCTTTTTCGATAACTGCACTTGCACCCTTCAGATGATGCTCCTGCTGTAATACAGGGATACCACCGCCGCCACAGGCAATGACAATCTGTCCGGCATCACAAAGTGCCTTGATGGCATCGAGTTCAACAATGTCCATTGGCTTTGGTGTCGCAACGATACGTCTGTATCCGCCGTCCACTTTCACCACATGGTTGCCCTTCTTTTCTTCTTCTGCCGCTTCCTCTTCACTCATCACACGACCTATCACCTTGCTCGGCTTGTAGAAAGCTTCATCATACGGATCTACCATCACCTGTGTCAAAACTGTAGATACCGTTTTATATATTCCATGGCTCAGGAGCTCACTGCGAATCGCATTCTGTAAATCATATCCGATATATCCCTGACTCATTGCAGAACAAACCGACATTGGTGTTGCTGTATATTCCGGGTATAATCTGCAAAACTCAGACATCGCGGTATGTATCATACTTACCTGTGGTCCATTACTGTGTGTAATTACCACCTGGTAATCCTGTCGAATAAATTCTGCCACAGCCTTAGCTGTTTTTACCAATGCCTTCTGCTGCTCCGGAAGTGTTGTCCCCAAAGCATCATGCCCTAATGCAATTACGATTCTTTTCTTCTCCATTTGCAAAACCTCCATCAAACTGTTTGTAAAGAAAAAGACTTCTTTACCAATTTAAATATTATCATAATCGGTTTTCTGCAACAAGTCTAACGCACGACATTTTCGTCCATTTTCGCATACAATGTTTGTTATATTTTTAGCAATATAAAAGGCGGGTCTCTCCACAAAAGAGAGCCCGCCCTGATCCTGCATATCAATTTTTCTTTGTCAGTGTTACTTCTATCGTCTTTTCTTCGTAATTGTTTGAAGCCTGTGCCAAAACAATCTCCACTTTGGTTCCGGCTTTGAGATACTGCATTGCATTGTAAATCTCATCCATAGAGTTTACCTCTTTGCCGTTAAACGATACGATGATATCCCCCTTTTTGATACCGGCTTTGCTTGCCGCACTATTGGAAGCTACTCTCGTAATATATACACCCGATGGCATATCGTACTGTTTTGATACATCGCTGGCAACATCTACCCCTGCAATGCCCAGATAGGATGCCTCGTCATTTGACACAACTTCCTGGTTAATGATGGTTTCAATGATATCTTTTGCGGTAGACATCGGAATCGCATATCCCATACCCTCAACCTTGGTATCGGAATATTTTGCGGAAACAATGCCGATCACTTCCCCATTCATGTTCAAAAGTGCACCACCACTATTTCCCGGATTGACAGCTGCATCTGTCTGCATCAGCGTACTTGTCACCGTGTTTCCAGACTCGTCTTCTAACTGTACTTCACGGCTGAGCGCACTGATGACACCTGTTGTTACCGACTGGCCATAGCCAAGCGCATTACCAATAACAACGGCAGATTCGCCCACTTTCACCTGCTCAGAATCACCTAAGGTTGCCACTTTGATTTTCTCCATTGTGCTGTCTTCCACATCAGAACGTGATACAGCTACTACGGCAAGATCCACGGATGCATCTGTTCCTTTTACGGTTGCCGGCACTGCGTTGCCATCATTAAAAGTAATAGTCAAAGACTCTGCGCCGGATACGACGTGATTGTTTGTTGCAATATATAAATAATCATCATCCTGGCTCACAATAATTCCAGAGCCTGCTGATTCACTTTCATAGGTTCTTGTCTGACCAAACATGCTGCGATACTCGGTATAGGATACATTTGTAACCGCCACAATCGCCGGCATCACATTATTTGCAATATCCGAAACATCTGATACAGTCGTTGCCGTAGATACAGCTGTGCCACCTAATCCATCACTTGTCGTCAAAGTCTTTGTCGCCGCAGCTGTTGTCAGATCCTTCCCTGTCTTTTTACTGATGGCATAAGTCACACCACTAAAGGTTCCACCTGCCACAAGACCAAAGACAAGTGCAATCGCAACAACCTTCAACAATTTATTTCCGAAATGTCCCTTTGCGAAAAACGACCTTACCTTTCCATTGCCGCTTGGATGATGCATTCTCTGTCCATGAGACCATGCTCTGTGTTTCTTCTCAGAACTGCCATACGGATTATAGCCATATGGATTGCTGTTCTGTCCATAGGCGTTATTTTCCTGATATGTTCCCTGCTGGTATGCACTGCTATTCTGCGCTGTTCCCTGCTGGTATCCCGTGTCTCCTGTATTTGTATCATTTTCTCCCTGATTGATATCAGAGTAGCTGTAAGAATATACAGAACTATGAGGTTCTTCTGTATGGTTCTGGTTGTTCTGTGTATTCTCTTCGTTTGTATTCTGATCAAAGTCGCTCATTCGTACCTTCTCCTTTCGGCTCCTTACTATGCTATCCAGTGTATTGGTTAATTGTGATAACTTTGTGATAAAAGATGGTACTTTCTTTGAAGTCTATGCATAGAAAAAAGCTGCGCTTCATCAGCAAAGCAACAGCCCTTTTACATACTTATATTTTATTCAACGGTAACACTTTTGGCAAGGTTACGTGGTTTATCTACATCCAATCCTTTTGCAACCGATACATAATATGCTAAAAGCTGCAATGGAACCACGGCAAGACTCGCACTAAAATGATCATCAATCTTTGGAATGTAGGTTGCAAATTCAACAGCATCCTCAATCGCATAATTGCCAAAGGTCGTCAAGCCCATCAGATATGCGCCACGGCTCTTACACTCTACCATATTACTGATTGTCTTTTCGTATAAGTCACTCTGGGTCAAAAGACCAACCACAAGTGTTCCATCCTCAATCAGACTGATGGTACCATGCTTCAGTTCTCCTGCTGCATACGCTTCTGAGTGAATATAACTGATTTCTTTTAACTTCAGGCTTCCCTCTAAGCTGATTGCATAATCAACACCACGTCCAATAAAGAAAATGTCCTTTGCGTTGACCTGTTTAGACGCAAACCACTGCAACCGCTCTTTATCTTCGATGATTTTTTCAATCTTATCCGGAATTGTATGAAGCTGTTCGATGTAATCGCTATATTGCTCCTCTGTAATCTTTCCAAGTACTTTTGCAAACTGGACAGAAAGCACATAGCCGGCAATCAGCTGCGCAGAATATGCCTTTGTTGTTGCTACAGAAATCTCAGGTCCTGCCAATGTATAAAACACACTGTCTGCCTCTCTGGCAATGGATGAGCCCACTACATTTACAATACCAAGTGTCTTCACGCCTTGTTCTTTTGCTTCTCGCAGTGCTGCAAGCGTGTCTGCCGTCTCACCGGACTGGCTCACAACAATGACAAGACCATGTGGATCCAGAATCGGCTTGCGATAACGGAATTCCGATGCCACTTCTACGCGCACCGGCACTCTTGCCAAATCTTCCATAACATACTGTGTCACAACACCGGTATGATATGCACTACCACAAGCTACTATATAAATCTGTGATGTATTTTTGATATCTTCATCGCTAAGACCAACAACGGAAAGGTCAATCTTACCATCTTTTATGACAGAACCAAGCGTATCTGCAATGGCTTTTGGCTGTTCATGAATCTCTTTCATCATGAAATGTTCAAAACCGCCTTTTTCCGCTGCTTCTGCATCCCACGTGATTTCCACTGGTGCTTTTTCAATCTCGTCCCCATCCAGATTATAGAAAGTAGCATGGCCATCTGCAAGACGTCCAATTTCCATATTTCCAATATAATATACATTTCTTGTGTATTTAAGAATTGCCGGAACATCGGATGCCACATAACACTCACCATCGGTCACACCGATAATCATCGGGCTATCTTTACGTGCTACATAGATTTCTCCCGGATAATCCCGGAACATAATCTCAAGCGCATAAGAACCACGAATACGAACCATGGCATGATTGATGGCATCAACTGGTGTACCGAGGTATTTTTTGTAGTAATAATCTACCAATTTGATTGCCACTTCGGTATCTGTCTGTGAATAAAAGACATAGCCCTTTTTCGTCAGTTTGTCTTTGAGTTCCTGGTAATTCTCGATAATACCATTGTGAACACCGACAACGTTTCCATCATCGCTGACATGTGGGTGTGCATTGATTTCAGAAGGTTCTCCATGGGTCGCCCATCTTGTATGACCGATACCGCAGGTTCCCTTTACAGCTTTTCCATCGTCTGTCTTCTCAGCTAACGCTTTCAGCTTCCCTTTTGCCTTAACGACAATTGTCTCGTTTGTATCTTTTCGGACTGCGATACCGGCAGAGTCATACCCTCTGTATTCCAGTTTTGACAATCCGTCCAAAAGAATTGGCGCTGCCTGCTGTTTGCCTGTAAATCCTACTATTCCACACATTGTTGTCCCTCTCTTCCATATCCTCGTGTCCCACGATTCTGTCTATCATTTCTTTTTTATGATAATGCAAATACACCCAACTTCTTGTTAGAAACCATAATCCAGTGCATCCTCCTGTGTATATCCCGTGTAATTTTCGATGTCGTCACTGATCTTTCTCAAGTCATCCGAAAGCTGTGCATCTTTATTATCAAACAAATATGCATGCAGGAATTTTACATTGGATTCCAACGTACACGGTACTACGAGACTTCCCTGGGAACCAAAGTTACCGGTTCTCTTTGCAAATGGGAATCCTGCGGTTCCTGCCAACTGATAATCCTTCATAGAAGATGCCATGGAAATAATCTGTGTCATCGTAAAGTTCGTGCCAATGTCATCAAAGACAGCATCTACTAAATTATTTAAGTCGCCAATGCTTGCGCCATCCAGCTTTGCTACCATCTGCTCCAATACGGTTCTCTGACGCTCTGCACGACCAAAATCGCCACCTGCCGTATAACGGATACGGCAATATGCCACTGCCTGTACACCATTTACGGTCTGATGCCCTACCGATACATTTCCACCTTTTCGACCGGTAATCTCTGCTGTCATGGCAGTATAACCACCAATACCATTCATATAAGATGCCTCTTCATCGGTAATATCAAGCTCAATACCACCCAAAGCATCTACTGCTTCTGCCAAGGCATAAAAATCGACAGAAACATATTTTTGAATATTCAAATCGAGGTTGCGGTTGAGCATCTCAATCGCAGCTTGCGGACCACCATGATTGTATGCATAGTTACACTTGCGGAACGTCTCATCTCCATCCACATCCAGACAGGTATCACGGTATACAGAAACCAGTTTTACTTCCTTTGTATTATTATTGATACTACAAATCATAATACTATCACTATTACCCGTATCGTAGTTACCATTGGAACGGTTATCTACACCAAACAAGGCAATCGTTGTATAATCATCAAGCAGCTCCTGCGTCTCTTCATCCAGATTATTCGTCTTTAAATCTTTCAGATCATCCCAATTGATGAGTCCTACTTTTAGCCACAAGAACAATGCTGCAAGAAGCAGTAAAAGTACAATCACTTCAATGATCAGGATTGTCTTTCTTCTTTTTCTGCGCTTCTGACTGCGCGTCAACTTCTTTCCTTTTTTTCCCTTGCCTCTTAACGCTTCTTCCTCATCACGACGGGATCCACGTGTGTTGCTTCTCTTGTTGTTACTTCTATTGCTGCTATTTCTAGTATTGGAATTTCTCTTTTTACCGGAATTTCCCTGTGGTACTTCTATATTATAAATTTCTTTTTTCGCCATTTCATTCTCCCTCATCGAATTTTCTTCGAAAAAATCGCACATATCAAACTAGAATTTTATACCAAAAAAAACACCTCGTCAAGAAATACCACCGTTTGTTCATATTTCTTAAGAATTGTATCCTGCCTCCTCGCCCATTATATCCAGGCGGTAATTATGCAGCCCCATCGGCAGATTCGGATTGTAATATGCATCTGTCTTTTGCCACTCATCCGCCCACTTTTCCAGCATCAAGCGGTGTGACTCCTCTGTGCTTTCAGCCTGTTTACCCGGGCTTTTTACAAGAATACCGGGATCTACAATGATACGATAACCAGCTTTTTTTGCACGTAAACAAAAGTCAAGCATCTGTTCTCTGCCAAAAAGATTTGTATCAAAGCCACCGAGTTTCCGATAGACTTTTGCATGAATCATACAATAGCGGAAATCCACCATGCTTACCTCTCGCGGAATACTGGCAAGATTTTCATATGTCGGCCGATAGATCTTTGCATCGTAAAAAGCCGGATAGATGTTTGCCTGCGTATCATAGATAAAGCCGCAGTTTTCGATGGCAAAGCCGCCTTTTAAAAAACGCGCGCCCACAACAGCAACATCCCCCTGCCGCAGGTAACCATACATTTTTTGTAGATTGCCTCGTGAAAGCGGTCGCACCTGTGGTTCATGCAAAAACATATAATCTCTTGGATGCAGCATCACATCCGCTCCATCATAAGAAATGTTCCACCAACTCTGATCGGGCGACGGCACCGGTTCTCCTGTTATAGCAATTTGTCGCCGTATGAGTGCCGCTTCCGCAACTACCATGTGCTCCTGTACATAGCGTTTCTTCCATTTCTTTTCTTCTTTCCGTGGCAAAGGGATGCGTTTTCTCTCATGATATAAAAGAAGTGGTATGCGAAGTACATTTGCATCCTGTTCTGTCACACGCAGCAGATAATCATACATACATGCTTCCTGCAGGTTCTCCCGAAACTCGCCCAACTGGTATATAAGCGCATTGGAGACAAGAAAGTGGTTACCAATATAATTTGTATGTAGCAAAAGTTCCCGGTTCAGAGTCGGTTTAAAATGCGGTTCCATGCGATCGGTTCCCACAAGCATATCATGATCCGTATAAATCAAAGACGGAGTTTCTTGATTCTGCTGCATATAGCGATGGTACGCACCGGCAATCTGCAGCAGTGCATCCTCCTGCAAACGGTCATGCTGCCCCACAAAAAAGATATAGTTTCCACTACGGTCTTTCTCTTTTTTCCCAAAGTCCGCAAGTACATAATGAGAGCCTATGTTATACGCATAGGCTCTCCCCTTATTGTTTTTTAGTTTTCGATAATGTGCCCGGTCATCTTCCGGAAAAAACTCCGATACCATAGCCGCAAATCCCATGGAAGGATTCTGGTCTAAGACATAGAGTTCCCATCTGTCATACGTCTGAGAAACCAAGGATTCAAGTACATCTCTAAAATAAGCTTCTCTTGTATCATGCAGCCAGATAACGACTGAAATTCCTGGCATTTCCATTATTTTGATCCCTTTCCTGTAAGCACAACTCCTACGGTCTTAAATAACAGCATCACATCCAGTCCCAGTGACCAGTTGGAAATATACTGTGTATCCAATGCCACAACATCCTCAAAATCTGTGATATCACTCCGGCCACTTACCTGCCACATACCAGTCAGTCCCGGCTTAATCCCCAGACGGGCTTTGTGATGATATTCGTAGTTTAAAAATTCATCTTCTGTCGGTGGTCGAGTTCCCACCAGACTCATATCACCTTTTAAGACATTCCAAAACTGCGGCAATTCATCAATGGAATATTTTCGCATAAAATGGCCAATCGGTATAATACGTGGATCGTTCTCCATCTTAAACATATTGCCACTCATTTCATTGTCTTTCATCAGCTCCGCCTTACGCTCCTCGGCATCCATATACATGGAGCGGAATTTATAGAAATTGAAGCGTCTTCCATTTTTTCCAATACGCACCTGCTTAAAAAAGATAGGACCCGGCGATTGGATTTTGATGATTGGAGCAAAAATCACAAACGCGATTGCGGTCAAAAGCAGCCCCACCAGACCACCTACGATATCCATCAATCGTTTTACAAACAACTGTCTTGCATTTGCAATATGCATACTGGATGTCAGCACGATATAGTTACCATAATTCTCTATGCGGCGGTTTGGCACCATCTGCTTTGTATTGATCAGACTGATGTGTGCGGTAATCCCAAGTTCTACAATCTCCGTTGCCAACGCTTCCGCAGAAGATCTGGTATTTCCATTGATAAATACTTCGTCTACTACATTCGTACGCAGATATTCCATAAATGTATCTGCACTGGCAACAACAGGAATCCCCTGTATCTTCTCACCACGCATATCTCGATCAATCACAACCACACCAGATACTTTAAAATCGGTATACTTGTCATGTGCAATCTCATTTAAGCACTGCTCCACTGTATGTGTATCTGCAACCACAAGCATCCATGCTTTGTTTTGATCTTCTAACTTGCGCTTACGGATTACACGCTTTAATACTACTCTTCCAAAATAGGATAGCAGGATAAAAACTCCCAAAAAGACAAACAGCATCTGTCTGGAATACTGCACAGATGTCTTTGTGGCATACATATACACCAGAACACCGCCCCATACAATGCCACAGTGTGTTATGGTGCTGCGCAATTCCTGATACTTATTCCGTCGCAATACTCCGGTATATGATTCAGAAAAAAAGACAACACATACATCGATGAGCAAAGCGATTGCCGCTATACGCACATATATTTCATGATTAAAAAGCCATGCATGCTCAAATCTCCAGCCGTACGCTATAATGAGCGCCAGCTCCATCATGAGCATGTCCAAAATCGTAAAATCCAGATGTTTCATCCAGTTACGTTTTTCTTCTCGGTACATTCATTCCTCCTGTACGCCCATAACTCCCTGCAAGGTCTTCTGATCTTCCTTGCGGTTTTCTCTGTCGTAAAAATTAATTAAGCCCTTGCTTTTCCGTGAATGAACAGCCAGCTTTGCGCATAATCATCGCGCTGCTCGTCGCTCATCTGTGAATACTCTACAAAGGTCAAATGGGATGGCAGCATCTGCACGCCACTGCATTTGTGGCACTCCACTTCTTTTCTGCGTGATACTGTGCGAATCCATCCACATTCCGGACAGATGAAAACCTTCATCATAACTCTACTCCATTCCTCTCTAATAATTCTCTTGCTGAATCCAGCGAATCTACCCCATGTAAGTTCTTAATTGGTGCAAATTCTTTTTCACGTTCTACCTCATATGGCAGATTGTCGTCCATCATACGAATCATGTCAACGACAAGTGTCTCAAACTTATAACCATTTGGTTCTTCCGGTTTGATGAGTGTTCCTGTCTCATCAATATACGGTATCTTCTTTTCTACTACGTGAACCGGTAAATGACGCTCCACAATTTCCTCGAGCTTATCTACACGGAAAATATAATTAAGGATTACGCCAAATGCATACAGCAGATTCCCTTTTTCATCGGTACTTTCTGCCATTTCTTTGCTCATTTCATAGTATTCCACAACCGATGGCTTTCCATCCTCCAGACAGAGAACTCCCATTTTTTCATAAGCATCTACTTTACGTACGACCTTACTGCCGCTGACCTTACCATTCAAAATCGTCGCACCAATAAAGGCCGGATCACAGATTCGCTGCAACACATTATCTACTGCGAAAATATTGATCCACTCTACGCCACGCTTATGTACATCGGCAAGTAAACCGGCTTTTTTCAAAGAAGAGAACCAGCCGCCATTGCCATTTGGCGATGTTGCCAGACGTCCCGGCTCTTCTAAAAGAAGCTTACCATCGTAATCTACGGCTGCTGCCATCTCTTGTACAAAGAAAGCTACATCTTCCTTCGGATAGCCAAAATAGTCATGCTCTTCAAAGAAACGGATCGTATCGTCGTTGTTCTTCTCACTGGTCATGATATAAAGCGGAATCGTTGTGCCTGCCACTTTTGTCACATCCATCAGATTGTTAATCAGGCACTCAAACAAATACAGTGTGCGATGCACGCCCACATTGAGTTCTCCCTTTGGCTTATCTAAACCAAGACGTGTTCCCATACCGCCGGCTAACAAAAGTGCTGCCACCTTGCCCTCACGAATTGCCTGGTAACCGGCTGTCTCAAATTCTTCACGTCGCTTTTTGATTTCATCAATATCCACTGCTGCAAGTGGTGAAAGCTCTCCCACCGGAATTCCTTCCTGTACACCTGCAAGCGCTAAGTCCTCCCAATTCACTTCGGAAATCTGTGTCAACAGACCTTGCTGTGCTTCCTCAGACAACTCATCAAAATGTCTGAGCACATGCTCCTGTCCATGTTCTTTTAAAATAAGTTCTGCCTCGTTTCTTGTCATAAATCTTCCTCTCCTATCCTGTAATGTCAACAAACATTACAACTACTATGGGGTTGCCCACAACATGATCGGCAAATGCTCCTCATCCTTTAGCTTATATAACGTATAACCAATCGCCGGATATGTCTGAATCGCAGTCATTGCCTCCGGCTCTTCAATGGTGTAAGCATCATCGCGCACAAAGATATACTGCAAAGTCTGTGGTGCTTCATAGATCACATTCTTTGCCACCTCACCCTCACTTACCAAACCACTTTTCTTCATATTACCACCGGTAATGACAAAATACCATCCGTCAGCAATTCCGATGTTACGCACATTGTGACAATCGATTAGAAAGGTATCTAACAGCTCATCATGCGTCTTCGGTTCTAACACCCCAATATTGTCATCCGCATGTGTGCGCACAAAATCTAACACCTGCTCCGCCTCGGCTGTCTCTTCCTTCGTGTGCGTGTGCGTTTTGTATTGCACATATGTGGATAATATATTATTGCCAAGTGCTGCAATCAAAATACCCGACAATAATACTGTAATAAAAAACTTGCCCTTATTATAAAACAGATAGGTAAAAATTGCCACTATAACAATTAACAGCAGCATGCAAAGCCTTGCCTTATATGGCAAAAAGATCTGTCCATCCTGTGAAAATAACTGTGCATAAAAAAGCATCGTGTGATCTATCGTTTGACCATGGAATCCTACAAACAGTACAAAACACACACCTAAAATACCGCTAAGAACCCCCACCTGTTTCCACGAAAACTGTGGCCTTTTCTGCTCGATCAAGTGAAACAGCAGCATCAGAAATGGCACAAACAGATACTCCACATAGCGCACGTGTGCGCGCGGTGTTGCACTCGGGTAATCTTCATAGATATAGATCGTATAAGAAACAATGAACGCCGTTGTAAGAAGCACATACCATAAAAACCGGCATAGTTTTCTTGCGTGTTCTTCCATGCATCTGCCATAAATCAACGGATATAACACCGGTATAAATAAGAATGCCATCAGTGTACATACGATAAAAAATATACAGCCATACACCAGATAACCAAATCGTTCCTGCAATAAGGAAACATCAAATCCCAGTTGGTAATACTGCGTTCCATAATTGGAGAGAAAATAAATCCCCACACATGCCACTGCCATTACCGCCAGTACCAATATATATTTTCCTGTTTTCTTTTTTTCTGCGTTCTGTTCTATGGATGCGTTCCCACCAGATTGTCTCTTGCGCTGCACAGCACCACGCATTCCTTCGGTCACAAAATAAAGAACAAGTGCTGCCGGAATCACCAGTGCAATCTCCTTTGTCAGATATGCAACGAACCACACTGCGATTGCAAGAATACTCCGGTATATTTTCTTTTTGCCTTGCCAGAGTCCCGTTAGCAGACCATACAACAGATAAATAAGCCATACCATTATGGGTACAAATAATACTTCGCTGACGTAAGTCATGGTATAGGTCATGGTCGCCGATAATGCATAAAACAAAACGCTCCATCTGCGATATCTTTCTTCTTTTAATAAGCACTTCGCCAATGCATAGATTGGAAAAATTCCAAGTGACATCACCACAGCATTTATCACTGCAATCGCCATCGTTCGCATATATACGTTAGAAAAAGCGAATGCCGGTGCGATCAGAAGTGAATAGCCTATTTTTCCAAAACCAGTCGGTATATGGAATGCCATCACCTGATGATGATTCCATAAGCTTTCCGCAGCCGATAAATATAAGGCTTCATCCGGATAACAATTGACGGTACGGGGATAATACCATCCCAGCACCGTCCTTATCATTACACTCATAAAAAAGACAATTCCCACAAATCGTCTTTCGTTTGTTTGTATTTTTGTCATGCGCTGACTCTCCTATTTCCGATTGCGAAAAACAACCAGCTTACTAAACAAATAATTTAATGCAATCACAATCACTTGTGCTATCAGTTTAATCAGCATATTCGGCAAATGATAAACCTCAATGCATATGTACAGCATGAACTCTTCAATCCCCAGGGTAAGCAATCGCCCTAAGCAGAACCCACTCAATTGTACAAAAAATGCATAAAGTCCTTCCGTATGAAAAATAAACACCCAGCGGCGATTGGTATAAAACGCAAACAAAGTGGCAAAAATCCATGCAATCGCATTTGCCACTAAAACGCCAAGATTAATTTTCTCGGTAAACAAAGAATATACAAATAAATTGATGAGTACTGTGCCTAGTCCAAACAAAGCATATAGCCACATCTCCCGATACTTATAGTAGATCGGGCGAAACCATCTGAGCCATGATACGGACACAATCCGATCAAATATATCTTCTTTTCTCATTCATTCCCCTCCTACAGGGAGTACTTATCTACAGAATGAATGCATTTTACCACTTTTACCATAGGGTGTCAAAAAAACACATTCCTTATACTTTTATATTTGTTTGCAGTACCCCATACGTACATGGTCTGCAAGCATCGCGATAAATTCGGAATTGGTTGGTTTTCCTTTACAATCATCCACGGTATATCCAAAAATATCGTCGATTTTTTCCACACTTCCGCGTGACCAGGATGTTTCGATTGCATGACGAATCGAGCGTTCCACGCTTCCAGGTGTTGCATGAAACTGTTCTGCAAGCATCGGGTAAAGCTTCTTTGTCACAGAAGAAATATATTCCACGTCCTGTACCGTCATAAGAATTGCCTCGCGCAGATATTGATATCCATTGAGCTGTGCCGGAACACCCACCGCTAATAACAGGCGCGTAATCTCATGCCGAATACCGGCTTTTTCTTCCGTCTGTGGATTACTGTAAACACAAGGCACCACATTCGCTGTCTTTGCGCTCTTCTTTTGTTCCGCACTCCGCTTGATTTCACGTATGATAGCCTCGGCACGAAACGGCTTCACGATATAATAATCTGCACCTCTGGCCATAGCATCCGCTGCCGTACGCTCATCTCCCACAGCACTTACCATAATAAACTTGGTATCTATATTTCCCTCTTCTCTTGCTTTGGCAAGCACCTCTAATCCATCACCACGGGGCATCACCACATCTAATAGCAGGATATCCGGCTTTTCTTCTTTGACAAGTGTCCATGCTTCTATGCCATTTTCCGCCTCGCCTACAATCTCTAAGCTGTCATCTAATTCTGTGATTACGCGAAGCATTTCCCGCGACAGCTCATTATCATCTGCTATTGCCACTCTTATCTTGTCCATTTCTCCACTTCTCCTTATTCTACTCCACTCGAAAAGGGAACAAATCTATACCCTCTCTGTTAATTTGAGGTAATCTGCAACTGCAGCAATATACTCTGTATTCGTCGGACGCCCCTTAGACGCCTGTACCGTGTAACCAAAAATCTGATCCATGGTATCCATGTCTCCCCGACCCCATGCAGTTTCTATGGCATGCCGTACAGCACGTTCCACCGTGCTTGCAGCGACGCCATGCTCCCCTGCGATTCGCTCATAAACTACTTTTGCGATCTGATGTCTGGTATCCGGCAGCGTTGCTACGATAAAGATAGCTTCCCGTAAATACTGGTAGCCACGCAAATGTGCCGGCACGCCAAGAAGAAGCATCAATTCTGTAATGCGGTGTTCCAGTGGTTTCTTCGGCGTGTCGGTCTTCGTACTTTCCCGGCCGGTATCATACGAAAGGATTTCCTGATCCAGCGCTGTACGAATACTTTGAATAATTGTCTGTTCATCAAATGGCTTTACGACGTAATAGATTGCCCCCATCGCAAACATCTCTGCTGCCAATTCCCGCTTATCAACAGCTGTCACGACAATTACCTTGGTTCCCGGTGAAATGGTAATATCCGTTCTCAATTGACGCATCACTTCCTTGCCATCAACCAGAGGCATCAGCATATCCAAAAGCAGAATCTGTGGATTGTGTTGACGTAGTAAATGAAGTGCTTCTTCTCCATTTTGTGCCGTACCCACCAACGAAAAATCCTCTTGTGATTCTACGATGCGCGCTAATGTTTTTCGTGTATATTCCTGATCCTCCGCAATAGCAATCGTGATTTTGTCCATTTCCTCCGATTCCCTTATAAAAACTTCATAACCCACAGGAAACCATAACACCCATTTTCCTTTTTCTGGAATTTCTTGCGTGAAACCTGTCGATTTTTGCGCCAATCGACTGTAAGTGATCCTTACCCATTTGCCATCTCATATTTGTGCGATAATAACCGGTCTTTAAATTCCGCACGCCTGTCTTTACTCAGATAAGCCCTCGAACCATCGCTCATCAAAATATCCATCCCCTGATAATTCAGTGTCTCATCCAGATTAATCAAATAAGAACGATGACTTCGATAAAATCCACACCCCTCTAACATGTCCTCAATCTCATGCATTGTCAGGCTACTGATATAGTCGCCTTTTCGCGTATGAATCAAGATGTTCCGCCGGCTCATATTTACCGAAATGATGTCTTTGATTATAATTGGCATCACACCTAATCCCACGACATTTACTTCGATACTGCGCTCTTTTTCCTTCACAATCTGCATGGTCAAAAGTGCTTCTTTTATCTCCGGCTCCATACACTGCTTATCAATATAACGAAATGCATTTATCACATAGCCACGCCTGCTCAACTCCGTGTGCGATGTCAGCATAGCAATTTTAGTGCATTTATACTGTCTTTGATAACGTTGTGCCGTCTCAAAACCATCTAAGCCTTTCATCTCGACATCCATAAATAACAAATCATAAAAAATCTGTGCGTCAAGCAATGCCTGTCCATTGGCATAGCGATCGATATGTGGTGCGTCCAATCCGCACTCTTTTTCAATAATCTCTACGGTCCTTTGTTGCCAGAGTGGCTCATCATCCACCACAGCAATCTTTATGAACTCTGTTCCATATTGCATAAACTTAATCGTACAACAAACTGGGATTTCTTTGTATCATAAACAACATGCCCCTTATTTTTACGAACCACCTCATTTACATTCACAATGCCAAATCCCTGATGTTGCAAGCCCCCTTTCGTCGACAAAAACCGATTGTCCGTTTGTTTTATTGTATTGATATAATCATTTTTTACAACGATAAAAATCTGCGTTTCATCATAACGCACACCACAATATATCGTCTTCCCTCCTGCTTCCTTTTCTGCATCAATTGCATTGCCAAGCAGATTCGAGAGCACCGTACACAAATCATAAGCCGAAATATAACATACTCCCGGGAAATGCCCCTCTACTTCCATCATAATGCCATTTTGCTCTGCCTCGTCATAATAGCGGTTTATGATGGCATCTGCGATATCATTATTCACGGTCACACGATTTCCAAACGTTGCTATCTGCTCCGTCATCTCGCGAAAATACGTTTCAAACTCTTCTTGTTTGCCATCCAGATATAATTGCTTTGCCATCGCCATATGCGATTTAAAATCATGGCGGAATCTTCTCGTATTCTGTTCACGTTCGCTCAAATATTGGTAATGTGCTACCTGTTCTTCCAGATAGCGTTTTGCCATTGCCTGCTGCGTACGATATGCATTTCTCGAAAAATACAGTGCAATCAAGAGTCCTAATTGCACAAAAACACCTATTCCCATCAGAACATACGTCGCCAGGCACAAACGCATATCATTGTTCTGCGGATTTTCTAAGATATATTCTCCCCAATATGTCAGGCTGATGCAGTCCGCCGCTAATACAACCATAAAAATGGCAAGATATTTCAATGGAATGCTCTTCAGCTCCGCCGGATGCTGTGCTTGTATATGTCGATATAGTGCTATCACAATCAACAGCAATACCAGCTGCGCCATCACACTCGCCCAGTCATCGGAAATGGTTATGCCGCCCCACGCCAAGGCAACAAAAACAATCATCTTCAATAGTTGTGTCGAAATGCTTATCAGCACCACAGATAACACTACATCTATTGACATTCCCCATTTGAAGTTTTCAACGCAGACTCCTATCACCGCGACCAACAGCATCAGGAACAGGAAGAAAATAATATTCACATCGTAGATATATGCACTCCCCACGACCACAACTCCCATGAAAGCGCTCACACCTATCCATTTTCTGATGTCTCTCGTTATTTTTACGTCTGAAATCAGTGATAACATCATGAGCAACAGGCCAATATATTCAAAATCACTTAATAGTAAATAGACAATCTTCATCCTTTGACCCCTTTTGTTTTTTCTTAATTATAACGTAAAATCAAAAAAAGACAAAAGGGGTTATCATGCTTTTAACGATGACCTAAACTTTTCAGCCACTGTTCAATAACATTAAACATATTCATTTTCGTTGCCCTCCTTATTTATCACTCAAGAGGACATTATCTTATCTTTATCGATTATGAATATTTTACGCGCGAATGCCTTGGTTTTTCGCGCAAAAAAGCCAGCCCCTAAGGGCTGGCTCAGACACAATTACTTGTTTTTTAATTCCTTCATTTCTTTAAACAGACTTACAATCATAATGATCATAATAATACCAATCGGAAACGCTGAAATAATGCTAATAGATTGAATATTGTTCATTGAGCTTTCAGAAAATACCAACGCAATCGGAAGCACTATCAATAGTACACACCAAAGCAATGTGATCAGCATATGTGGTTTTTCATTCTCGCCCAATTCCTTATAACTATAACATGCCGCTGTGTATGCAATAGAATCAAATGAAGTCGCATAAAATGCAATCATACAAACCATTGTCAGCACCAATATCAATGGTGCACATGGCATGGTATCTATGATGTTTAGTATTATTTCATACAGGTCTCCACCTTCTGTATATTGCTGAATAAAATCCTGTTTTCCAGCGACTTGCAATCCCAAAGAATAGTTTCCTAATATAATAAAACTAACGATCGTCGACCCCACTCCAAATACATAGCCGCCTAAAATAGTTTGTTTTATTGTTCTTCCTCTTGAAATATTCCCAATAAAAAACGGCGCTGCAATACACCAGACCATCCAATATGCCCAGTAGTAAATTGTCCAATCTTGTGGGAAATTGTTGGTTCTATTCGGATCTGTATATGTCGATAGACCAATAAAATTTTGCACCATCTTTCCTAGCGACTGCACGCCATTTTCAATAATAAATCGTCCCTGACCGCCAAACAAAAGAACAATCACAAGTAATCCGAAAAACAGATAAATACAAGTTTTCGCCAGAAAACTAATTCCCTTAAATCCGTGCAAAACGGCATATGTATAGACGGCACAGGTAAAAAGAAGAATAATAATCGTAACGATTGTTCTGCTAATTTCTATATGAAACAAACGTATCATAATGCCTGCAAGCAAAGGTGTCGCCACACTAAATGTAGTCGCTGTTCCAGCTAGTAGTGCAAACAAAGCAAACATATCAATTACTCTGCCTAGGAATCCATCTGCATGCTTTCCAATCACAGGTCTGCATGCCTCGGAATATCTCTGACGTTTTCTTTTCTTTACATGCAGCATAAAGCCAAACGCCACTGCTAAAACAAGATAAAATGCCCATGGGATAAAGCTCCAGTGAAAAAGTGGAAACACACCTGCCCACTCTGTAATGGAGCCCAATTCCGCAATGTGTGGATTTGTCGCATACATAATCCATTCTGCAAAGGAATAGAATAGTATATCTGCAGCCAGACCACACGTAAACATCATACTACCCCACTCAAAAAACGAATATTTCGGCTTTTCTCCCGGGTTCCCCAACACAATATTTCCGTATTTAGAAAAGGCTAAGTAAATTGAAACTAGTAGTACACCAATTCCAATCAACAAATAGTAAATCCCCATTGTATCACCAAAGAAAAACCTTATCTGGCCAATTACCATATTCGCTTTTTCAGGGAAAGCAAATAACAATGCGGCTACACCCATAATGATTATGAACGGCACAAGAGTTACCATCCAGTCAATTCTCTTTTTATTCATCTTACTTTTCTCCCATTTCTTCTTTATACTTTCGATATGTCGGATCCACCGCAATCAATTCCTCTAGGCTATCAATTTCCATAACATCCTTTTCATCCATTTCCATAATGCCTAGATCATACGCATCAAAATGGCAGAACATTGCAACATCATCCCAATAAATTTGGCGATTATTCTTTTCTACAAATTCTATTTCAAGATGCTTTCTTAATTTTTCACCATCTTCTTTATTCCATCTGGAAATCGAAAAAAGTTGCCATCCCTCTTTACCACCATCACGTGAACAGGAAATTACATGATTGTCCTTTACCTGCATCAACCACTCATTCGTGTAATCTTGCGTCCATATTGCATTGTACCCTGATTTTTCAAATTCCGGTCTCAGAATATCCTTATTGTACAGTATCAGATCTCCATCTAAAATAATTGCGTTTTCCAAATAATCACGTGCTGCATACAAGGAGGAAATATTATTGCAAGTATCATATAGGGGATTTTCTATTATTTTTAATCCTTTATATTGTTGCTCTAAATGCCAAAACTTTTCTTTCAAGTATCCAACAACTACATATATTTCATTGATCCCATTCTCATGCAACCCTTGAATAACCGTATCTATCATACGTACGCCATGAACAGGTATCAATGGCTTTGGTATTTCTAATGTAACAGGCTGCATGCGTGATCCAAATCCGGCAGCCATGATGATTGCTCGCTCTACTTTATACATTACGATATTCTCCTATCTTGTCCATTTCATCTACTGCTATTCTATAATACTCTTTTGCGTATCGATATTGCTTCAAAGAATACTCTCCAAACTCTACGCCAAGGCTCCTCTTATACTCACACCAATTACTCCACAGTAAGCCACAAATAGCAATATAACAGTATATCTTTACTCTATTTTTTTGATTACAATTTCCCTCAAAATAGATATCTATCAATCGTTCTATTTCTTGTCTATCATACATGGCATAAATACAAAACATTGCAATATCAACGTGTGGATCCTGCATTGCCGCATATTCCCAGTCAATCAATCTCAACTGTTCCTCACCATTTTTTTCACTAAACAAAAAATTATCCGGAACTGCATCAATATGCGTAAGTGCATATTCCGGCTTTAACCAATCAATATACGATTTCAAATGATATACATTTCCTTTTGTTGTTTGGTAATCTCTATATACAGATGGTGCTCCTCTCCATAATGTCTCGTAAAACTCAATTTGTTTGAACAAATCAAACGTATGATTTACTGTTAATTTCATACCATGAAATTCTCTCAGTTTCTTCATACATTTATTTAAATCGGCTACATTTTTTTGATCACAGTTTCTGGCGTTTTCCATATAACGCGTTATTTTGTATCCATTATCTGGATTTATATAAACAATATCATCACACACCTCTTTATCCTTAATGATGTGGTACACTGCTGCTTCTTCCCTGCGATTAATTAATTGATCTGTCCCTTCTCCCGGAATACGCATAATATATTTTTGATTGTCTATCGTAAAAATAAACGACCTGTTTGTCATTCCCTTTTTCAGAACGCTAATATTTACAATATCCTTATTATCCACATCAAAAACCGACGCAATGATATTTAATGCTTCCGATTGCAAATGATTCGAATTATCATCTAGTTCTCTTAATTGCTCATAAGTATTAATCTCTACTACATCACCTTGCATAATCACTCGAGCATTCACACATATACGATCTTTTTCTAACAATGCTTCTTCCCAAAAGGCATTACTATACATACGATCTCCATCCATTTTTTCCAAATGCTTCTGAAGCTTCTCTGCAATTTCATCTGTAATATATGAAATTCCTATCATTGCATTTCCCGGTGTATTCTGTGGAATTGTAACCAATTCCAGTTTCCTGTTAACTCTCACATTACTATCTTCCACTTCCATATCCGAAACCATATACCATGCGTACAATTCCACTTCATTATATGGATTGTCTTTGCACCAGATATCACACGGAATAATGTAGGCATTATGTAAATACTCTTTTGCAATACAAAGGGAATGCAAATTATTTTTCGATGCATATTCATTATTTACAAGCAAGTTAACACCATATTTATCCATAAGATATTCATATTGTTCTTTCATAAATCCCACTACAATATAAATCTCTTTTATTCCCACCTCTTGTAATTGCTTAATTGTCCGTTCAATCAGTGGTTCTCCATTTACTTCTAAAAGTCCTTTCGAACAATACAAATTAATCGGAACCATCCGCATCCCATATCCCGCAGCTAAAATAATGGCTCTTTGAGGCTTACTTTGTTCAAATAACGTAATTGCCTTCTCTGTCAATTGCTTTGTTTCAGACAAATAGCCTTCGTCTTCTAATGCATTTAAGGACCGATTTACAATCCCCACAGAATGCCCACTATTCTCTGCTAATATTCTTTGATTCGTATATGTATTCTTCTTAATTTCTAATAGTATATCGGATTCGTATCTGTTCACGTTGTTCCCTCTCTAATTGTTCACGAACTATTTGAATTTCATTCTCATGAACATGATACTCTTTCTATGATTCAAAGTCAATCATCACTTTATCATTTAATCCTTATTCGTGTAATTAAAAAACTCCAGATCAAGCAGGATAAAATCTCTCTCCTGCTTAATCTAGAGCTGCACCATTTAATAATAACTAGTTTTTACATTTACTATATTATTTACTTGCAATATAATCCTTGTAACTGGAATTCACTTTATCCTTGTCAGAAAGAATCAGATCCTCTGCTGTCATTCCCTCCGGCATTGGCCATTCTACGCCGATATCAGGATCATTCCACATCAAACCGCCCTCATCGTTTGGATGATAGAAGTCTGTAACCTTGTAGCAGAACTCTGCATAATCTGAAAGCACAATAAAGCCATGGGCAAAACCCTTTGGAATAAATAATTGCTTTTTGTTCTCTGCTGTCAGTGTCACACCATACCACTTACCAAAGGTCTCAGAATCTTCACGTAAATCCAAGGCAACATCGAATACTTCTCCGTTGATTACGCGCACTAACTTATCCTGAGGATAGTTAATTTGGAAATGCAATCCACGAAGTACACCCTTTTTGGACGCAGACTGGTTATCCTGTACAAACTGACAATCAATCCCTGCTGCTGCAAAATCATTGTAGTTGTATGTCTCCATGAAGTATCCTCTGTCATCGCCAAATACAGTCGGCTCAATAACCTTTAATCCTTTGATGCCATTACAATCTTCTGTTACTGTTATTTTTCCCATGATTTACACCTTCCTGTTCTCATTCATCTGACACTATTATTCTATGATACTTTACATGAAAAACGCTTACTTTTCTAAATGCTCATACTCATAATGCACATGCTGTAATTCCATTTCAAAATCCTGACGATTTTTTCTTGTAATTGTCTGTAACTGTAACCCTGCAAAAAAGGATACCATCGCAGCCAAAATCACAAACCCACATACAATGAGGGTTGGAAATCTTGCAACAAGACCTGTCTGATTAAATTCTATCAAAACAGGAATCATAAATCCAACACCCAATGCAGCCAAAATCAATGCTATCGCGCCAAAGAATGCCATTGGCTTATACGTCCGAAACAGGCTTGCAATGGTACGAAGCACTTTAAAGCCGTCACTGTATGTATTCAGCTTTGACTCACTGCCCTCCGGTCTGTCTCTATATTCAATAATCACATTCTCTACAAACATATTCTTATCTGCTGCATGAATACTCATCTCTGTCTCAATTTCAAATCCTTGGGATAACACAGGGAACGTCTTGACAAACTGATAACTAAACGCACGATATCCTGTCATAATATCCTTGATATTCGTATGGAACAGGCTGTTAATCGAACTTCGCACAATAGAATTTCCAAAATTGTGGAAAGGTCTCTTATTTTCCTCAAAATATGTGGAAGACAGGCGATCTCCAACCACCATATCCGCATGACGGCGTAATACATAGTCTGCCATCTCTCTGGCACTTTCTGCCGGATAAGTATCATCTCCGTCTGTCATAATATAACATTCTGCATCAATCTCACGAAACATACGACGTATGACATTTCCCTTACCTTGCTGATATTCATACTTTACAATTGCTCCGGCTTTGCGCGCGATTTCATCTGTATCATCGGATGAATTATTATCAAATACATATACCGTAGCTTCCGGCAAAGCCGCTTTAAAATCTTTTACTACTTTTTCAATTGTCTTGCTCTCATTATAGCATGGTATTAATACTGCTATCTTGTCCATTAAATCTTTCTCCCTTATACACCCTCAGCAGCTTATTTATTGCAACTTTTATTTGCCATGATGGTATGCTAATTTATAAATCCAGTGATTTATACCATTCATCATAGCCAATGCCTTCCCATGGCATGTTTCTGTCAAAATGATATCTCCAAGGGTATACACTCTCTCCCGTCACCTTATTTTTCGTTTTTCGCACATCACTTATTACTTTTGCTGGATTTCCTCCAACAATGGCATATTGTTCGACATTCTTAGTTACCACTGCCCCGGCTGCAATCAATGCATCACTTGCCACCTCAACTCCCGGAAGCAGCACTGCATAAGTTGCAATAATTGCAAAAGAGTGTATATGCACACCCAAAAAGTTCTCTGATGGTGGTGTTGGATCATTTGTTAATACTACATATGGGAAAATCCATACATAATCATCAATTACGGACAATTGTCCCACATGTACATTACTATGCAATCTAACGTAATTCCCGATTTTACAATTTCCCTGTATATCAGAAAGTGTTCCTATGCTAACATTATTTCCAATTTCTGCTTTTTCTCGAATTGTCACCTGATGTCCTGTCTGGAAATTATTTCCAATCGTAGATCCCGCATATATAATTGACCCACTTCTTACCAAGGCATTTTCACCGATTGTTAATGGATGTTCATGATATGCTCTATCTTCATAAAAATCCATCCAGTACTCACCAATAAGGCTATTCGCTCCAATGGTGCTATTGTCACCAATACTAGTTCCACCGCGAATTATGGTATTACTATCAATATATACGTCACTCCCAAGCGTAACATTATCCTCTATAATGACATTGTGTCCTAGTATAACGTTTTCTCCATACTTAACACTGGATGCGACGCAACAATTCATTCCCATTTTCATTTCATTCATATATCTCGTATCCTCTATTTTTCTTTCTATTCACTGACGCTCTATAGTCCTTCAGCAATCTCCATCAGATATTTTCCATAGTCAGTCTTTAAAAGCGGCTGCGCTAATGCTACCAACTGCTCTTTATTAATAAAACCTCTCTTGTATGCGATTTCTTCGATACAGGAAATATATAGTCCCTGTCTCTTCTGGAACGCTGATACAAAATCTGCTGCAGCAAGGAGCATATCATGGTTTCCGGTATCAAGCCATGCGAAGCCACGGCCCAGTGTCTCTACATGCAAATCTCCTCTGTCAAGATATGCATTATTTACCGCTGTAATCTCTAATTCTCCTCTTGCTGACGGTTGAATCGTCTTTGCAATCTCAACAACGGAATTATCATAGAAATAAAGACCCGGTACTGCATAATTTGACTTTGGTTCTGCCGGTTTTTCTTCAATAGAAATAGCTTTCCCGTTCTCATCAAATTCTACTACTCCATATTCTCTTGGATCTCTTACATAATATCCAAAGATCGTTGCGCCAGGTTCATTCTCTGTTCTTTCTGCTGCTCGTCTTAATACCTGTGAAAAACTCTGTCCATAGAAAATATTATCTCCAAGTACAAGTGCTACTGCATCTTTACCAATAAAATCTTCACCAATGATAAATGCTTCTGCAAGTCCATTTGGCTGCTCCTGGATAGCATACTGGATATCCATCCCCAGCTGACTGCCATCTCCAAGCAATTCTTCAAACACAACAACATCTCTTGGAGTTGAAATAATCAGCACTTCACGAATGCCTGCTAACATTAACGTTGACAATGGATAGTAAATCATTGGTTTATCATATACCGGCATAATCTGCTTGCTGATTGCTTTTGTCAATGGATATAATCTTGTTCCTGAGCCCCCCGCTAAAATAATACCTTTCATATTCCAATTCCTCCTCAATATGTATTTCGAACACAATTAATGATATTTTAACAATTTTACCATTCTTTGGCAACCAATGGCTCCAACGAGGATTGTCCCTGCCTTATATCACTTTACCTTTTCAATTTTTGCTTTTGATCCCATGTCAAAAAATCCAACTGTGTTGCTATCTGATATTACGGTAATATTTATAACATCATATAATCTATGATATACTACAAATTCTCCATCACGATAACCGGTACAGCTAATTGACAGCAAATATTCCCCACCTTGCAAACTCATTTGCTGCGAAAAAGTACACGTATAGATACTTCCAGCTTCCACCGTTCCAACATCCTCATGTTCAAACATCGAGTTTGTTCCTGTTATCGCGGTTCCATGAAGATTTTTTATTGTATATGTGAAAATTGGATTTTGAATTTCCTGTTCAAATTTGACCTTTGAAATAATTCGAAAATCCGTCCCTTTTTCTATTGAGCCGGTAATAATACCATCACTATCACGCACAGCAAAATCGATAATCTGTGCCATCCCATTACCATATTCATCTACATTAGGATTTAAAGCAAAATTATCTTTCCAAGTTGTTTCTTCTGCATCATCTTCTGCCTGTGCATTTATATCATTCATATGGCTGTTATCAACTAAAATATTTTGTTTTGTTTCCTCATCCACATCTAACTTATTAACCAAAAGACGCTTGTACATACCAATGATTTCTTTTGGTGTTCCTTCTGCCAGTTTTGTTCCTTTGTTTAGCAAAATCACACGGTCACAATATCTGGAAATACTTCCCAGATCATGGCTGACAAACAAAATTGTTTTTCCTCTTTTTTTGAACTCTTCAAATTTTTTATAACATTTTGCTTGAAAAAAAACATCACCAACCGATAATGCCTCATCAACAATCAGTATTTCCGGTTCGATATTAATCGCTACCGCGAAGGCCAAACGCACAAACATACCACTAGAATAACTTTTTACAGGTTGATATACAAACTCACCAATATCAGCAAAATTTAATATATCCTCCATTTTGTTTTCAACCTCTTCTTTTGAAAAGCCCATCATCGTGCCATTCAAATATATATTTTCGATTCCGGTATATTCCGGATTGAAACCTGCCCCCAGCTCCAGCAATGCAGAAATGCGACCGTCTATTTCCACCTCTCCTTCTGTTGGATTCAAAACACCTGTTATAATCTTTAAAATGGTTGATTTTCCTGCTCCGTTTGTTCCAATAATACCTACCGTTTCTCCTTTTTTTATTTGAAACGACATTTTATTTAACGCATAATGCTCTTTGTATCTTGGCTTTTTGGAAAGACCAAAAGAATCAATTAACCGATCTCTATTTCTATCATATAATTTGTAAATCTTCGTAACATCACTTACATTAATTGCGATTTCACTCATTCCATACCACCTCATTCATTACTTTTTTACAACACATCGGCAAAATGAATCTTTAGCTTTTTAAATACTTTAGCGCCCACCAAAATACAAAACAGGGTAAATGCCCAAAAATATATTGTTATTCCTTGTCTTTCCCAAAACCAATTTTGATCTATCATACTATCTCGATATCCGGAAACAATATAATACATTGGATTCGCTTTTAGAATTAGTAATATCGGCTTTGCTAATTTATCCTCCATCGCACCTATATTCCACATAATTGGTGTCATCCACATTAAGACCTGAAGAAAAATCGAGATTAATTGTGATAAATCCCGAAAGAATACGGTGATTGCACTTGTGAATAAAGCCAGACCCAGACACATACAAAACATCGCAAACGAGTAATAGATCACCTGCAACATATATAGTGTCGGGTGAAATCCGTATAACAAATACACTACAAACATAAACAACACAAAAAAAACATGTACAAATAGAGAGGAAATCAATTTCACAACAGGAAGCACATCAATATTAAATACCACTTTTTTTACCAAATAATTATATTCAATCAATACATTCGTTCCGGAATTTGCAACCTCGGCAAAGTAAAACCATGGCACCATACCGGCTATCAACCATAAAACATACGGCACCTCAATCCCTTGTTTTGTCACACTCGAAGCAGCGTTCAATGCTTTATCAAACACAAACCAATATACTAAAATAGTAATCACAGGTTGTACAAACGCCCAAATGATTCCAAAATAAGAACCTGCGTATTTGGATTTAAAATCATTTTTTGATAATTCCGCAATCAACTTTCTATTATTCCAAATGTCTTTTAAAATACCGTTTTCTTTTTTTGTTTTCATCTCTACTTCCTCCGAAAAATGTGAATCATTTTTCTCGTTTTTTCCAACAATTTCCATCCTCTTGAATTATATACTTGATTTAACTCTTCTTTCTGTTTTTCCACTAAAGTTTGGAGCCGTAAATTATCCTGTTTTTGTTCAGCAATTGCCAAAGCACTCATTTTCGAAACATCACAGGTATCCAATATCCGTATTTCTCCTTCCATATGAATCTGTCCATTCATGCCCTCGCCGTTTAGATAGTAGTATGGGTCTCCATTGAATGTCCAATTCCAACCATCTATATCAACACTCCACTCTGACGGTACAAGACTGCATTCTATCCCATCACTTTCACAATGTACTTTCATGCCACAGACCATATCGGATAATGGATCCCATCTTAACATTTTTACTTCCCCGTTTACCACAAAGTCCACTTCAAAATGTTGTTCTTCCAGTTTTAATATCTGCGTAATACAATTTGTTTCAGAAAATCCATCTCCATAATCCACATAAAGTTTACTCAGCATTGGTTTATCTTTACCCCAGGCCAACATCTTTAGCGGATAATAATAATCTTTCATCTGATTTGTACCAATATATTGAATGGTAAAATAGTAATTCCATTTTTGATACTGTTCCTGTTCTTCTGCAGAAATCTCAAACGAATCCATCAACGCCGCTTGTGATATGTGTTCTTCTAAACCAGCATGTACATAATAAAGTTCATTGATACATCTCCAAATAATAAATTTCTTTGGAACGGGTATATTTAAAATCCATTCATTATCAATAATGATATAGTCCTGACCATCTACATAAATATTTCCGCATATCAAATCTATATTCGCCGGGCATATACATTCCTGTTCTGATTCTGCATCATCAGGTTCACCAAAATATGTGGCAAATTGATCCGTGCTATACATCTCTACAGTGGTTTCCCGGAAATACTCTTCAAAAAACGATGCTAATATTGTGTAAATCTCTTCACTTCGTTCTTCATTAATACATTCTTCTACATAATAATCCAAATTATGCAATTTTAGGAATTCGTAATAAGCCTTCCCATCTCTTAATTTTGACGGCAGCGATCGTATATGTTTACATTTATCCCGTTGTTCCATCCGATGCATATTTTCTATATGATCATTTGCCTTGTCACACAACGGTGCTTTTTCTACGATTTTTTCATCATTTTCATATAAGATTTTGGTAGAAATTTGAAACTCCGGTTTACGATCTGCATTCAGCTTTACATAATATATATCCTTTTTATTCTGCATGGAAATATCTAATAAAAACGAATTTGCAAAAAAAGATCTTTGCTCCTTTTCGATATTCTGGAAAAAATCATTGTCTAACCATGTGCAGCACCTATTTTCATTACAATTCGGATATTCTCTTCCATATTCCATGGATACAATACTTTCATCTGTATGTATTTCCGTTGGAACAATATGATCCGGATATGGATAATACCATTGTATCTTCCTTCCACTTGCTTCTGCGAAAAGGCTCTCCCAATCTGCTTTTGTCATTCCCACATTCCGCCCAAACGAATTAAATTTACAGCCGGATATAGGATTCCGACTCCCTGCCAGATATTTCGCTCCTAATGGATTTGCCACAGAAATCAAAATTCTTGTTTCCGGATAGATATATCGGGAAATTTTTTCAAAAAAAGCAGATGCTTGATCTTTATTTTCAATCAAAGCATCATTCCATACAATATAATCATATTTATCTTGTAGATTTAATTGAAATAAATCGCCTACAATAACTTCCAGATTTTGGCAATTCTTATTTCGCTCCAGATTGATCTGCCGCTCGTATTCTGACGTTTCGACAGAAACCACCTTTGCTACCCTATGACAAAGCATTCCTGTCAAAATTCCTGTGCAGCCATTTATTTCAAGAACCGATGCATTTGAATCAAAAGCATACCAATTTAATATATTTTTTCTATTTACAGAAAAATAATAGACTTCTTTTTCTGTGTACTCCTTATTCCTTGGTTCCTTTATTCTTTCACACAATTGCATTTGCTCTTTTTTCAAAATTCTACCTCTGTCTTTAATCTATATATGCTATGTCTATATCCTTTTAGATCATTCGTCGCTATCAGCCCGCAAAATCATCTTCTATCATCTTGCAAATGCAGTCCGATATCGTATCAAATGAATCACCAAATTGTTCTCTAACAATTTGTTTTCTCTTGTCTTGCAATGGGTCATCACCAGCCAGCAGCATATCCAGATATTCTTTCACATCCTCCCACGATTTTGCAATATACATTGCATCTAAAAGTGATTTCGATCCATCATCAAATTCTGCTCCCAAATCACAATAGATAACAGGATTTCCCGTAAGCAAATACTCAACAAAAACAGAAGAAAAATCCGTAACCAGAACATCTGACTTCCAAAATCTCTCCGCATAGTCCGGATCCGCATCATAAATCATATTTTCCGATTGATAATTCGCCAAATATTCCTCTACATCCCTATCCGTCATCCGACCGATTGATATAAAATGCGAAAAGGTAAGCGGATGCGGTCTAAAAATAAATCGTGTGTCCTGCCGCTTAGAAAAATATGCAATCATTTGATCTTTAAATGTGAAGAAATTGCTTCCTCCCATGCTCCGATCTTCTGACCACCTCGGAGTCCATATCACCGTTTTTTGTGTGTTCGCAGTCTGCGATACATTTTCATCCAATCGTTTTTTCACATTATGGAAATTTTCAAATGCCGGATAACCACAATATACTGATTTCCGGTATCCTCCATTGTGAGAACGTTTCATTCGTTCATGGTTAAATGCCGCAATGCCTCTATTCTCTGCAAAGAACAAATAGATGTTACGAAAGAATTTTTTTTCAAAAGAAATCTCTTTTGTACTTTTCGAAAATTCATAACCATAATCAATATAACATGTTTTCGCATATTTGCAGACAGCAGCACTTCTATATTCCTCTGGCAAGTACTGATCATATGGTCTTTGATAAAATACATACTGTGGATGCAATGCTCTCAACGATATCATCTTACCTTTTTCCCCATCTCTGCAATCAAGCACTCTGTCCTGGTATCGATTATAAAAATATGTAAGATTATCTTCCGGTGCATTTCCGCTCTCTTCCGGAATCACTAAGATATATGGTTCCAATCGTTCATTTCTTTTCATTGCTTCATAAACAGCTTCCAACTTGCTCCAAATCTTAGTATTTTGGCACAGAAAAACCACTACTATCTTCTGATCCGGCTTTTTGTCGTATGCCATTTGCCTACTCATTTTCTTTAAGTTATAATCTGCACGCCACTGCCCCAAAGCTGTACCATTCATATAGATCGAATTTACCATTCTCATAATACACGATTGTGAATATTTATGGTAAATGCGCTTCAAACTCACTAGCAAACGTTCTCCCACTCTTTTACTCCTTTTTCATTTGTACTAATCCCATTCCTATTCCTACAAGACTAACGAGTAATATCACAACCATTGACATTCCATAGACAAGTCCTGCTCCCATCATATGGTACTTTATGACTAAAGAATTCATAAAAATCACGTCCACAATCAAAGATACGATATAGGATACAAGCACTACATTTTGCAGACGCATTACCGTAAGCACAATCAATGCAAACGCATCCAATGCAGTGATTCCTCCAAATGCTAATAGCATCATAAATAATAATTTATACTGTTTTAAATCAACTCCATATATAAATTCCAAAACAGGAATTCCCAGAATAAAGCCTGCCAACATAACGATCGCTGTAATTCCCAGAACGCATCCCACTTGCAACAACAATAATTTGATGAATTCTTTCTGTTTTTTTTCATTCCAATATATTCCCATCCGTGCCACATATGGTTTAAAGACGAAACTGCTTAACATATTGATGACAAAAACAGGCATAAAAATAATATTAAAAATCGTTTGCATATCATCTGATAGAATATTTTCTATTGCATATTTAGGTGAATTGACCAAATAACTATACAAAAAAGCTCCTATACAAATCGGTGCTACTTCAAACAAAAGTTTCCACACCTGATTTTTTTGTGGTTTTTGCTGCATATCCATAACAGAAATTGCCACTGCATTCATACCCCAGGATAAGAGCACTGCAGAAATCGTCAACAATGCCGTTGAAAAAATAATATTATTTGTACACAATACCCCAATCGCAAATATAGCTGACGAAATAACAATTCGATACGTTACGATTCTCGATGCTACATCCAATCGATTTCTCTTTTGCATTTCGCCATGATATACATCCTCGTAACCATCAACTGCACGATACACGCATAAAATAGCAATCAAGACGAGTTTTTCTCCCGTATATCCCTCCAATAGCGAGTACACCATACATGTAACAAACATAACAATTGTTGATATGATTCTGGAATATATATAGGTTCCATAAGAATATTTATTTTTCATATCAGACACCTGATAATTTCGCATGGAATAGCTTCCTACCACAGCAAATGTCTGACTCACAATATAACTAATCGAAAATATTCCAGCAACGAACAATCCGGAAATCCGTGTAACAACAAACAAAAGTATTGCTGATTGAAAAGAGTACACTACACTTGCACACATATTCCAAAAGAAATCTGCGCTTTTTCCCTTCTCCCCTGTTCCAAATAATATTTTTTCGATCACTTTCAAATTATCATTCCTATTCTAAAACTCATTAACAGCTTCTATTATGTACTGAATTTCTTCTTCCGTTAAGCCGGGATAAAGTGGAATACTCAACTCTGTTGCACAAATTTCCTCCGCAATTGGATAATCACCTATTTTACCGTTCATTTCCTCGTACGCTCCCTGTAAATGAATTGGACGCGGATAGTGAATCATACAATGAATTCCTTTGTCTTCCAAGAACGCTTGTAATTCATCTCTTGTATCACAAAAAACAGGAAAAATATGATAGACATTTTCTTCCATCTTCTTCGGCAAACGAACTTTTGGATTATGCATTCCCATATAGTATTGTTCTGCAATCGCCTTTCTTTCTTCTGTCCACTGTTCTAGCATAGTAAGCTTTACGTCCAATACGCCTGCTTGAATTTCATCCAAGCGCGAATTAACACCTTTATAATCATGTTTATACTTTTGAGATGACCCATAATTGCCTAATGCACGTATTTTTTCTGCAAGTGCTTTATCATTGGTCACAACTGCTCCTGCATCACCAAATGCTCCCAGATTCTTTCCTGGGTAAAAACTAAACGCTCCAATATCCCCTATCGTTCCCGCCTGTTTTCCATTTCTGGAAGCGCCGTGCGCCTGCGCTGTATCTTCAATTACCTTTAGGTTATGTTCCTTGGCAAGAGCACACAATTCTTCTACATCAGCCATTCTTCCATACAGATGTACCGCCATAATTGCTTTGGTCTTTGATGTGATTTTCTTTCTTGCTTCCGCAACATCCATATTTAGTGTATTCCAATCCGGCTCCACTAAAATAGGCGTGGCTCCTACATAACTAACTGCTAAAACCGTTGCAATAAATGTATTGGATGGCACCAAAACTTCATCTCCTGGTCCAATATCACATGCACGTAATGCGAGTTGAAGCGCATCCAAGCCATTTCCAACACCTACACAATACTTTGCTCCAGTATATTTTGCAAAGTCTGCTTCAAACTCCTCCAGTTTTTTCCCATGGATAAACCATTGATCTTCATATACTTCCGTATACACTTTAAGTAACTGCTCTCTCAATGGTTCATGCATTTTTCTAAAATTACTATATTGAATATCCATCGTTATTCTCCTTTTTTCTGCATATACTGAACGAAATCGTCATAATCACGTATATAATCACTTTCGTCATATAATTCTGAAGCCAACACCATCAGTACCGCATCGGAAGAAAAATCAAACATTTCTCTCCACACTTCCGACTCAATCAACAGGCCTCGATTAGGTGTATTTAACAACACCTCCGTTTTTTCTTTTGTGTTATCTAGAAGAATTTTGCACTCTCCATGCACACAAATCAACACCTGTTTCAATTTTTTATGTGCATGATATCCTCGCCTGACCCCTGCTCCAGTTCCATACATATAATAAACACGTTTTATATCAAACGGAATATTATGATTTTGTTCCAAAGCAATTAATGTTCCTCTGTCGTCACCATGTTCATCAAAATCAATCATGTTAACTTCCATCTACTTTTCCCTTCTTTCGATTATCTCTTTGATTGACAAATTCCTGCCATCCTGTATATGCATAAAAAACACCATATTTTAAGTAACTTTTCACTTTGGCTCCCGTACTCATTTTCCCCCATCGAGCCTTACTCATGTAAAAATTCAAACCAGCTTTTTTTATTCTATTGTAAACCGGCTGCAGCACACCATATCTTGTATCAAATGGGAAAATAAAGGTGTCATAAATAGCAAACATATCGTTCATAAATTGTTCCCCATATACTCCAGTACTTGAAACACCAGACAGTTTATAATCAATGATCACCTTGTCTAAGAAAGTGAAACGTACCCCCTCCTGTGCCAAGTGACACCAATACGGATAATCTTCTATCAATCTCGCACACTCTGGGAATTTACCATATTGCTCAAATAATTCCTTTCGGGCAAACCATGCCGGAGCCGGCAAATAATTTCTCGCATACAATCTATTTCTCAGTTGTTCTACTGTCATGGATTTCAACAAATCATAATCTGACTCACATGCTAACAGTTCATACTTATAACTGCCATCTGGCAAAACACCCCTCATTTTCCCAAAACAGATAAGAGCATGTTCTGCTTGTAAGAACTCATAACAGTCCGACAGTACCGTCTCATTAGATAAGCAATCCTCAGCCGATAAAATCTTTATATATTCCCCTGTGCAACAGTCCAATGCACTATTAATATTCTTAACAGTTCCACCATTAACTGCAATTGCATTAATCACTAAGTTCTTGATATTATCTTTTTTATGTTCTTGTACATATCTTTTTATTTTAGGTATTTCATCTTCAAATTCCGGTGAACCATCATCAGAAATAACAATTTCAATATACGGATAATCCTGCATTAATACACTATCCAACGTTTCATATATTCCAGGTAAATTTCGATAAGATAAAATAATCTGAGATATCAGTTTCTTACTCATTGTCCTCTTCTTTCTCTTTCCTATTTGCGCGAATAGCAAGTTCCTCTACAAGCTTTTGAAAACGATCTTCTAATTTTGCAATTCGGACCGTTAATAAAAAATTACGAATCAAAAGCAGGAAAATAATTAAAAGAAATATAAAATTTACCGAAGACATAAATCCAAATACATTTGCGCCCCACATAGCAATTTCGGGAAAAATACTAAGCAACACAAATATAATGCTAAGAAAAATCCAGAAACATGTATCCATCAATCCGATTTCTGCTTTTCGAAGTTTTCTTGTAATGTAACAGAGTGTAAATACAGACGCAACTATTAATAGCACTCTCAATGATACTGTCATAACTATAACTCCTTTCTACGGAACCACTGCACAAATAAAATAGACGAAAACATATGTGCCATATACTGAATGCTTCTAGACAAATTCAAATAGCTTTCTCCGGCAATTCTATCATTCATTTCAACCTGATATTCTTTGATTTTTGCTCCGCAGCGTATTAAATACGCCACCGTATCCGGTTCTGGTCCGTAGTTCATCGTTGTCGCTAGTTTTGCAATCATTCTTCGATTAAACATTCTCATACCAGAAGTAGGATCATTAATCCGTTTTCCTGTTGTGATACGAATGCAAAATGTTAATAAAGTACTTCCTAACATGCGCAAGCTTCTCGGTTTCTTTTCGGTCACAAATCGAGAACCAATTACGATATCCAAATTTTCTTTTTCCGCCATCGCAGCCATCTGTTCTATATATTGTGAATTGTGTTGTCCATCTCCATCATATTGAATTGCATATTCATATCCATGATACAATGCATACTTCATTCCTGTTCGAAATGCACCGGCCAACCCCAGATTAATCGGAAGATCTACCATATTATAGTGATGTTCCCGACACAAGTCCGGTGTATGATCCTTAGAACCATCATTAATTACCACATAATCCAATTGCGGGAAATTCTGTATGATATTGTCTATAACACGAACAATATTTTCTTCCTCATTATAGGCAGGAATAATAAGCAAAACCTTGTTCATTTTTCTCTCCTTTTATACAATATAACGATTCCATAACACATTCACACTAATGAAAAGTACCCAAATAATAAAAATGGTATAGAGAATGTTATATCTTTTTTCTGATATTTGTATACTTTCAGGAATCCCTAATAATACCGGCAACAGCATAGGCAGATAATAGCGTCCCTGCAATCCACCGATTGCAGCAATCTGATAAATCGCCTTCTGATAATCAACCTTAATAGAAAAATCTTCCACTCCATATAGTGTAATTAAAATGGTGTGATTTATCATAGACATCGTTATAAATATAATCATAAGAACGCCTGTCCCAAGCAGACATACTCTTGTCCCAGTGGATATTTTTGTCTCCGGTTTCCTATCAAATGTCATTGTAATAAATACAAGCACCGTCAAAACCACATAAGGAAATCCCACTGGCAATGCTGTATCCAGCCATCCAAATGTACCGATCATAGAAGTAACAACGTGATCCCTGTAATTATTCCACGTTGCATGGAACAAATGCAATGTCTGTTTATAATTTGCTGCACAAACGGACAATACTTTTACGTAATAACTGTTCTTAAATACATGGAAGAACAAACCGCATACAATGATTCCCAATATGATAAGTATCACTCTGAATCGCACAGGATGTGATATTGTTAGTTTCCTATTTCCTAATTTTAATTCAAATTTTTCAAATGGTAAAGTCAAAAGCAGCAATGCTAAAAGAACATACGGCATTTTAATATACATAATAACTGTAAGCATTACAACTGCTGCAATACAATGTTTCCATTTGATTGCATCTACACATTGTAAATGTAGTATATATGCCACAAAAAGATAACACATTGGCAATAACACTGCATCGTAATTCAAAGAAGCTGCCTGATGCAATCCCATTGGTATAAGCATAACAACTTCAAATACTCTTTTTTTTGCTGGTGCCAGCTGAATCGTCCAATAGCCCACGAAAACATAAAATGATAGTGCAAACAGCTCCCCTAATTGCATCACCCAATATACAGGCAGATGTAATAAAACGCCGGCCTGTATACCAATAATCACCGGCAGATGCTTTATACATCCTATCGTTATTCCATGTGCCATCACGTCATTTCTACTGTACTGTGCCGGGCGAAACATCGCTTGCTTTAGCAACGCATGATTTACTGACACCTCCGGGTTTCTACGGATTGCATCCTGTTCTAAATTCATTTCAGAAGCAAATGTAGGTGCCAGCTTTTCATTTTTTATTTCCTGACCTATCATATTTAGATGCGAATATTCATCCGGTGTCTGCCAAGGAATTACGCCAAACGAAAACATCGTTCCAAATACAAATGCTAAAATCACAAAACGTTTTGCAGAATCCGCCCATATCTCTTTTAGTTTTCTTACCATTTTCACTCCATCAAGGCGTCACATATTGCATCATGACCTTTCCAGGTCGTTTTTTCTTCCCACACTCTTTGCAATGCTTGTGCCCCTATTCCTTCTCTTTTATCCTTATCCTGTACTAAGGCTTCTAATTTTGATAGCCACTCTTCTGCGTCATGACACAATACGATATCTTTCTCATCTGAAGTGTTGGTACCGATTTCCGGATTGAAGCTTCCAATTGTCGGAACACCTACCATTGCCGCTTCCATCCATTTATTTTCAGATTTACACCAATGAAACATTGTGTTTTCCAACGGCATCAAATTAATATCGACACTTGCCAAAAGGCTTGGCAGTTCTTTCCAATCCACAAATCCCACACGCCTGATACGATTATCAAATCGATTGAATTTCTCGTTCAGATCAAGAACTCCTACCACAAGAAGTTCTACATGTGCATGATTCTTCATCACTTCATAGACCGCATCAGAAATCAATTCAAAATCCGCATTATGTGTCTGCGATCCACTAAAATAGCCCAGAACAACCTTATCGGTATGTTTTTCCTTTTGTAAGCGGGCAATATTGGAAAGCACCCACATTTCCATACTTGCAACATTTCTATCGACTAACACTTTTGTCTCCGGAAACTTCTCTTTTACGCACTTGGCAAGCATATCTGTTGACACAATTGTTGCGCTGCATCTCTCGATAAGTGCGCTGACTTTTCTTGCATATTCCTCCAAATCATGATAGACATTTTTATCAAAGAAATCAAAATTCTTGATTATATCATAGTCAAATATCAGATCATCTACACTATAAAAAACTGGAATTTTTCTCTTTTCAGCTTCCATCATTAAACCATGAATCGGTTCTACATCCTTGCAGCGATAGATTACAATACTCTTCACCTTGTCCCAATCCATTTTTGATGGCATTTCTTCTATCGTCCAAATCTTTCCTTTTATCCCTTTTGCAAGCATCTCCTCGTACAAATGCTCTAAGCGATACCTCGAAGAAAAAGATGCATATTCTGTTATATAGACAACTTCTTTGTCTACTGAAGTTTCTGGATATGATAGTGAACGAAAGAAGTCTGCAAACTGTTTTAATGCTTGTCCGGCATCCATTTGCGAAATAATCATCCCACTATCGTATTCGCGTACGCGGTCTGCCGGTGCTCCCAAATCAAAACATGCTACCGGCAATCCCATTTGCATTGCTTCCTCTGTAGTATAAGAAAACGTCTCCGGCCAAATAGATGGTATAAATATAATATCTATATCCTGTTCTAATATCAATCGCGGAAGTTCTCCCGTACGATATCTACCTGTTTGTTCAAAGTCATCATATGCTATAAGTGTATTGTCTTCTGCCTCACCAATAAGCTTGATTTTCATTTGATATGGATTGTCATGTTTCAGCTGTTCCAGCATTTCCTTAACGACTTTTCCACCTTTATGATCAGACAACACTCCCAATATTCCTATATTCCAGGTATCTGTCGTCTTTTTTGTTTTGTGAACAGGGAAAAGATACTCCACTTTGTGTGGTATCATTGTGTATTTTACGCTTTTTCCAAGAATCCCCTCCACACGTTTTCTTGTATCTTCCGAAAAAGTGCGAACTTCATCACACTTTTCCAAGAAAGCCTGCCACATATGTTGCCACTGTTTAACATCATGATACAAAAATATTTGATCCAAATGATGTGATTTGAAACATTCTTCACAGGATTTACCCATTGGCAGGTCGCAATATACGCCTCTTTCATTTACCAAATTAATTGTTGGACACACTGCGAAATAATCGTGAAACAAAAAAACAAGCTTTGCCTTCTGTACTTCTGCAAATTCATAAATCCAATCTAATACTTTCTGTATATTCGGATAGGTTACTACTTCATTCACGACCACTTCGTCAAAGTGCAACCAGTTTTGAATTTGATTGAATTCCTCTAATGAAGCAAATGTATACTGTTTTTTTAATTCTCCGCAATAAAACTCAAGCCCATATCTCTGTTCTGTAATATGATATCTGATGATTGAGCACGCGTTCCCCTCTTGCAACTGTTCCTTAATTTGCCTATCCAGATAAGCAGTTGCTCCTCCTCCCAGAGAATGATCAAAGTACAGTATGCTTTTTGCTTGCGGACAATTCATATCCAACAGCATCTGTACAAGTTGACGTATTTCTCTGTTGGGATCTCTCTCAATAAATCGTCTCACGTCTCTTTCATAATTAGGATAACGCTTATTGACAATCGCTAAATTATGGCGAATCAACCTTTCTTTTTCTTCTGACGCAAAAGAGCCACCATGCTTATGATAGACAAATAAATTTTCCACCTGAACATTGCTAAATCCTTTTCGAATGGCTCTTTGACACCAATCATTTTCTTCGCCAAATCCTTTTGAGAACGTTTCATAGTCCAAGCCTCCAACTTGGCGAATTGCTTCCTTATTCATTCCCATGCAAAATCCCACTCCAGTTGGAGCTTTACTATAGCGCGGGCAAATATATTGAAAAATTTCGTCAATCTGTTCTACCGACATTCCACGATAAATTGAATTATTATAGCAAAAATTTGGAAAGCTGAAAATTGTCCCACTGTTTGTGTATGGTGTTGATGATCCGACTTTTTTATCATTTAAAATAGGAGCCATCAATCTCTCCAACCAATGGTTCGGCAGTTCTGTGTCGGTATTTACTAATGCAACATGATTTTTGGAATTAAGTAATGCACAATTTACCGATTTAACAAAACCATAATTCTCTTTATTTTTCATAAGGACTGCATTTGGTGTCTGTTGAACGAACTCTTTTTCTAATTGTATAACTCTCTCATCCGTACTACAATCATCTACAAGGTATATCTGAGATTTGAGATCTGTTTTATTCAGAGTCGGAAATAAGCGAACCAAATAGTCATATCCGTTATAAATAGGAACGATTACATCGATCACTTCATCCGATTCTACATAGGAACATTCCTTTGTCATGACCTTTTTCATCAGTTGACAAATATCTGTATTTCTTTTTTCTCTTCTCCCTGAGATCATACGATTAACTCTATTTCGTACTCCATGATATATTCTTTTTAAAAACCGAACCATACGTTTTGGCAATTTTTCTATCACTTTCATTTCTATCCTTACCTTTATGCTATCCAATAATAATATATACCATACAGAACTTGAACTATACTTGTAAAATAAAGAATATAATACATATTTTCCGCCACTTTTGTACTTCGTTCATTTCCAATTGGAAGTAATACAAATCCAAGTGGCAGTAATGGTAACATATATCTCGGGCTAACCCCCCAGTTATATCCCACACCAGCATCATCCACTGCAAAGAATACCCAGATAATTGAAATCCATGTCCCTATAAACAATAAGAACATCCACAATTTGCGCTCCCAATTCACATATTTCTTCATTGCGAGCATCATTACTAATACAATCAAAATATATGCTATTCCAAGTGGATACAACTTTCCATTGATTGCCTGTATCACATTGTCCACAGTAGGTCCTATCTGACTCAGAAGATATTTAACAAAAACTCTTCTATTCTGCATCAGCCACATAATATCTTCTAACATCGTAGAACTTTCCATATGGCTTCTCTGACCGATAGGCACCTGATTCATGGTCATTTTAATAAAAAATCCCCTAAATTTCGTATACAATATATAGGATGCAATAAACATTCCGCCTGCAAAACCACACGATTTGAGAAAACTTCCTTTCTTTTGTCTGTAGTTTTCGTTTGTAAAGACAAGAATTACACCTAGTAAAAGTATATATGGCAATTTCATTAGTGCTATATATGTACTTAATCCAATTAAAAAAAGCACTCGCTTCCAATTATACCATACTTGTTCATTCCTTTTAAGAGATACCAGATAAACCACAAATAAGATGCATAAACTAATCAATAAGCCATCTGTCGAATTAGATGATTTTAATATGAGAAAACCCGGCATAAGCTGGAATGCCCAGATTCCCAATTGATATTCCGGTAGTAACTTTAACGCAGCATATCCAATCAGTGTACATACCAGCATGTTGGCAATTCTTGCAAAGTAACAAAAGAAGAATGCTCTCACATGACATAAACGGGCAAACCATATTCCTAGTACCTGCGGCCAATAACTGAGTACCGTCACAGCCCATGTCCCCGTCTGAGCCACCATTTTCGTCCCCTGCTCTTCATCCTCTGCCAAGATTGTCTGCATTCGCTCTCTTGATGCACTTAAGTTAATTTCCGCCTGATAGGAAGTGTTATCATAATTTATGCTTTGATCCGTCATTCTTTGTGCATCCATTTCTGCCGGTATCTCGGCATATGGAAAATGACCATACAGTTCACCAATAGCATTTCCTTTCATGTTTTCCTTCGAATCTATCTGATGTGTGATGATATGTCCTTGTGATATATCATATGCTCTTACAAGATGGCGAAACTCATCATCCTGGCTATCTGGTGGCAATATCAACGCCAACAAAATTCCCATCACTAACGAGCTGATGATATACGCTTTCGTGGATAATCCATTTTTAAGCAAACCATACATTCCTAAACTCAATATCACATCTATGCATAAAATGCAGACATAATACCAGCTCTTGTCCGGAGTATATATTTCTATATGCCATATTCCTTTTTCTGCATTACCATATATCGCCGTTCCCATCATATTATTTCTGAATAAGAGAAACAGCTTTCTTCCATGCACATACTCTCCACGCAAAGGCACATGTAAATCAGCCGTTGTTTCATCAACTCTTTCTAATCCATCACCGACTTTCGCCTCATATTCATATAATGTCTTACCGTTTTCATCTTCCAATACATAAGATACATTTTCTATTAGCGCTTCTGCATTCTTTAGCGATACTATGAATTCCTTGGGATTATCACAATATATGTCAACAGGATACTTCCGACCTTCTTCTATTCCAACATAATCATCTTGCCTGTATAAATTGTATTGTTTATCCGGCATATTTTTTATACTCATGAGTATTTGAATATTGCCAATTAACATTACCAGTACAAAAAGTATCATCGGCAATTGTTTTTTACAGCTATCCCATTGCAGCACTTTTTTCATTGCAACATAATTCTCCTATATATCTCTTTTATTTCACCCTATATCTCATATTATATTCTAATATTATCTGCGTTCTAAAGCCTTCCACGAGCTAATCCTTTTTAAAATTTCAGCCGGTTTCATTGTCAAATCTAATATCATGCCCTTTTCATAACCAGCTACCCGATCCGCCGGTGCGCCCAAATCAAATGTCACAATTGGCATATTCATTTTCATAACCTCTTCTGTAGTATAGGAAAACGTTTCTGGCCATATAGAGGCTATAAAAAACACATCAATATCATTTTTTTGAATCAGACGTGGCAAATCAGTTGGTTGATATCGTCCGGTACATATAAAGTGCTCCGATTCTTTCAACTTGATTCCATCCGCAAAACCCAGTAGGATAATACGAATCGCCAAATTTCTATCTTGTATTTCTTGTAGCATTTTCTGGACAACACGTCCGCCTTTTTGTTTGTTCAATACACCCAGAATTCCAATATTCAAGTACTTTGTCGTTTTGTTCCCCCTCGTTACCGGCTCTAGATATGTTACAGCATGTGGAATGCAGGTATATGCCAGATGATCTCCATAAAATTTTCTCATCCTTTTTTGGGTATCCTCAGAAAAGCAACGCACCTCATCACATGCCTCCAAAAAATGTCCCCAATGACTTCTCCAATCTCTAATAGAGTCTACCGCATATGTCTTTTGAAAATTCCATTCTTTGTAGCACTCCTGACACGGAACCCCGATTGCATCACGACAAAATTTTCCTTCTCTATTTGTCATCGTAAACGATGGGCAAACCGCAAAATAATCATGCACCAACATCACCAGCTTTGCGTCAAACCGCTCCTTTGCTAATAAAACTTCTTCCAGTACTTGCACAATATTAGGGAAAAGTACGAATTGATTTATATATATTTCCTCAATATGCAACCAGTTCCCAAGTTCTTTCAATTCTGATATGTCTTCCAAATAAACCGGTTGCTTTTCATAGAATCCCTCTATCTCGTATCTTTTTTTATTTTTTCGATATCGTAGGACTATTATCTCTTGATTACTTTCTGTAGCTTTCTCTTGTTGCTGCTTCAAGTAGCTTTCTGATCCTCCACCCCAATCATTCGTAATATACAAATACCATTTTTTATCCGTAATACTATCAAATAATTGTGCGTCACGTTCTAACTGCGTTTTCAGCTCCAGCCCCTTAGGTTCTGTCGCTAGACGCAGCTTATCTCTGATTGAAAGTAATCCCTGCACCAATTGGGTTTTTTGAAGATTTTCCTTATAAAATTCGCTATACTTAATCTTCTCCAAATATTTATTCACAAAAGCTCCTTTATACTTTTCCCTCAAAGCACATTCCAGCTGATATATTTACATCCCAACCCATAAATCATTCAAATCGAAACATCAAACATGGTGATGAATAATCATATACTTTGACATTTTTTTGCTCAAAATATTTCTTTAAGTCTTTTGCCGTGTAATTCTCCCCCGTCATCAGCCACTCTGGTGCATTAAAGATGACAGCGGATGGATTGACAACATCATAAAAAGATGTTGGAAAAGAATTATTTCCGTGATGTCCCGGCTGCACATATTCCGCCTGTAAGTTTTCGCCATAACGAGAAATCAGCATGTCTGCCATTTCTGCTGTGTGACAATCACCACAAAAGAGTATACTATCTTTTGCTCCAGACACCTTGAATACCAAGGAACAATCATTTGGTATATCGCCTTGACATGTATCATACACCACTTGGTCATATGCATTAAAAATGTCACATCGCAATCCATCTATTTCAAGTGATTGATCCCTTTTCAAATGCTCTACACGATCATCATTCTTTGTTTGTTGTACGTATGTCTTAAAAGAATCCGGTGTATCCCATTCCTGTGCCACTTGTTCAAATACCTGCGCATCCAATGGCGAATCATATATCTTTTTGATTGTTATGCCTTGTGGGTCGTGATAGATATTATTGAACGCATCCACATGATCGTTATGATAATGCGTAATAAACCATGCATCTACCACATTACCATTATCTGCTATGACCTGTCGAACCCGTTCTGTATTCTCTGCCCAGCCGCCATCAACTACAATAAATGTTCCCGTTTTTTTATTCTTTAAGGTAAAGAATTCACCTTGATTTCCTGATGCATCCGGATAACACATCAGAATCCAGCCATCGTAATTGCTCTCTTGTGGCACTGCGTAGACATCATGATTTTCTGTTGATGCAACAATACGATACCCCAATGAAGTAAGTGTCTGGCGTACATCTTCACTGCTATAATATGCCAAATAATTACATCCGTCCTGCTGTAATAACGTTGTCAGCATTGTAAAATCTGTACCCGAAGTTTCCATAAGCTGATAAATCTGCCTTGCCAGTTCTGTCTCATATGTGCCTCTCAGCCCATCTCTTCCATATGGCATACGAATAGATGCGTCATATTGTCTGACATAGCAAACCAAATCTCCAGATGCCGCAAGTCGTTTATCCGTCACTCCATTTGCATCAGCGTCTTCATTTACTGCATCACATACCGCGATTGCTTCTGGTGGCAAATTATACATATTATCATGTTTTGCAAATATATCTCCTTGATACATGACTTTTCCTATTTTGCCAATCAAAAGTAAAATAGCAATCATGCAGAAGAAACGCAACACCTTATTTACAGGCATTCTATCATCCAGTAGCACAAGTGCAACACTGATCACAATTGGAATCGGCACAAGCCAAAACATACGCCAATACACATCACTCCCCATACCATACATCAGTAGGCGAGCACTTATCGGACAAATATAAACGACTGAAAAAATCCCCATGGCAATCATCAGAAACCTTTTCTTTTCCTTTGCCACACCAAATCCAATGATTATAATCAGTGCAAACAAAAATACATACCAATAAACCTGATCTTCGATGAATTTCAAATAGTTGGCATAAATTGATCTCATAATCTCTAACATCATCGAATCCTCACATACATTAGTGCATATGCTATATTAGGTAATGCACAACACATTGTCATCATAAACTTTTTTATATCATGTTTTAAAATCAAATCCGTCATACCGTACACTCCAAGGGCAACTACTCCGAGCACAATTCCCATAGACGAAACAAAACACGACGCTAACATAGTGCTAATCAAAAGAACATAGTCTGTTTTACTTTGCCCCATCTTATGCATTCGCCATAACTGTAACATGATAAACGGTATAACAATCGTCGCAAGAACTGCTTTTCCCTGCCAATTCCGCAATAGCAACATGGATCCCTGTAGATGCTCCGCTCCAAGCGAACAGATATTTACTACGCAAAGTGCTGTCATAAATACACCATTTTTATGCGCATCATCGCCAAAAATCTCTCTTCCTATCGCCGCATACAGTCCATATGCCAATACAATAAACACTACATGCATCACGATATGCGCAATTATTGTCGCAGAAACACCTGTAAAATAACTAATCACGCTATAAAACAAAGGAAACGGTGATAACACATAACGCGCCGGAAATGATACAAAAGGATCACCCGTATATGGATTCACCATATATAAACTATCACTTTCCACAGATGTCGTCGCTGTCGCCACATAAAATGCATCGTCATCATTTGTATTTGCATAGGCAACTGCCATAAATAATTGAAAAACAATAAGCACTAATGCCATCAAATTCCATATGGTCTTCTCGTTCCAGTGATGTCTGATTCCACACAGTATTCTACTTTTCTTATTTACGCTCCAAATTATCTTTCCACCAGTCATCGCTATTAGAATGCACGCAACCACCCATGCAAACGCATGCAGTGACATGTATTTATATATTGCCGGGATTGATATGAGCTGAAATACTGCGAAGACATAGATAAGTCCCCGCAGTATCACCTCTGTTATAGATGTTTGTTTTTCTCCATTTTCCAGACCAATTGTCCCTAATGTTCCCACAATAACTATAGCGATTATGACAAATAAACTACATTGTAGTATCTGCATCATGTTAGAATTCTTCCTTTACACACTCAAGCGCTGCCATCAGCACCTTGTCCATATCATAATACTTATACTGACCCAAACGTCCGCCAAAGATTACATTGCCTTCCTTCTTGGCAAGTTCTGCATATTTGGCATAAAGCGCATCGTTCTTTTCATTATTTACCGGATAATATGGTTCTACGCCCGGCTTCCACTCAGACGAATACTCTCTTGAAATAATCGTTGTCGGCTGTGTACCAAACTCAAAATGCTTATGCTCAATAATACGTGTGTATGGTACTTCACGTTCTGTGTAGTTGACTACAGCATTTCCCTGGTAATTCTCCATGTCCAGTTTTTCTGTCTCAAAACGAACAGAACGATATTCCAGTGGTCCAAACTGTGAATCAAAATATTCATCAATCTGACCAGTAAACAAAATACGATCATATGATACTGCGGTACCATCAGAAAGTGTCGTCTCTGTCGTCTGGATCACCTTTCCACAGGTCTCACAGGTCTTCTTCTCACCAACAGTTGCCCGATCACGAAGTGCATAGAAATCTTCCCCTGTCACAACGTCAATGCCATCCAGCATCTTCTCCACGATCTGTGTATAACCGCCCATTGGGATACCCTGGAAACGATCGTTAAAATAATTGTTGTCGTAAGTAAAGCGCATCGGCAGTCTCTTAATGATAAATGCCGGAAGTTCTGTACAATCTCTTCCCCACTGCTTCTCTGTATAGCCCTTTACAAGCTTTTCGTATACATCCTTACCAGCAAGAGACAGTGCCTGTTCCTCTAAGTTCTTTGGCTCATCAATATCATACTCTGCTTTTTGCTTTTCAATGATATCCTTTGCTTCCTGTGGTGTACGGATGCCCCACATCTTACTAAAAGTATTCATATTAAACGGTAGATTATACAGCTCATCCTTATATACTGCAACTGGTGAGTTAATGTAGTTATTAAATTCTGCAAACTGATTGATGTATTCCCAGATTGCCTTGTCTGAAGTATGGAAGATATGCGCCCCATATACATGTACGTTGATGCCATCCTCTTCCTTTGTGTAGATATTACCTGCGATATGATCTCTTTTATCAATTACAAGTACTTCTTTCCCTCTTTTTTTTGCTTCGTATGCAAATGTTGCTCCAAACAGACCAGCACCTACTACGAGATAGTCATAATGTTTCATAAATTATCTCTTCCTTTCTTATTTATTAATTACGAACATAATTAGTATTATTGTAGCAATTTTGTAACATTTTGGCAACCAAAGAAAAAGAGGGGCATTGCCCCTCTTCATCCGTCATTATACATCCTTTGTAAACGCACCGTTTCTATCCATGATTTGCTTCCGGCGCACAATACTTACAACCATCCGCATCTGGGTATCCCATCTGTTTTGCATATCGAACAGCATCCACGCCATTCGCATGCCATCCCAAAGAATCCTGATGATCATATCTTGGTCCATGCGCACATGTTGTCACATGTACTTCATTATACCTACCATCTGTCTTTTGTGTATTGATAATGTAATTTGGCATTCTGCTTACCTCCCTTCTAGTTGATAAGCATATTATAAAGCCTCGCACTTCCCATATGTTGTGCTGTCAGCACACTTTTACACAAAGAAGTCTAGTATAATCACCACCACAACAGCAAACACAAAAGGAACAATCATGTCCATGAGTATTTTTCCCCACCGTTTATTCGTCAATGGCGCATATTTTTGAATTTCTCTATAATCAAACCAATACAATACCGTAAATAAGCAACACGCATATGCCGCCATTCGATTTAACCACAGTTCCACGCCAACAGCGGTCGAACCATCCGGATTGGTTATCTCCATAGTAAAACAACATACCGTTAGGAATAAATATCCAAGACACCCAAGGACAATTTTCCATGGTGTCTTGCTACGAAAGCCCGGCGGCTCCCATGTCACTACCGTATCGCCTGCATACATATCTTGCTCAGCCTTTTCTCGTACATCAACTTCTTGTACTTTTTCTCTCTTTAACACTTTTTGCAAATCATTACGTAAGTCTGATACTGTCTGGTATCTCTTCTCTGGATCAAAGGCGGTACTTTTCGTGATAATTCTGTTTACATGTTTATCGTCGTTATACACCATCTCCGATGGATATTTTCCTGTTAATATGTAGTTTAGCATCACACCAATAGAAAAAATATCCGTTCGTGCATCCGACTGTTGAAATCCATATTGTTCCGGAGCCGCATATTTTTGCGTTCCTATAATTACTGTATCCGATTCTCGTGACGCATCGTATTTCTTCGCTGTATTAAAATCAATAATCCGAAGGTAACCACCCTCTTGAATAATAATATTCTCTGGCTTTAGATCACGATGAATAACAGGTGCTGGTAAGGCATGCAATTCAGCCAACACATCACATACTGTAATCATATATTGGATTCCCAGATTTCTTGGCAAACACCCCTGTCCGTGAACAATCTCCTGCAAAGAGTCACCCTGAATATATTCCTCTATAAGAATCAGCGTCTTTTTATCTTCTACAAGTTCATAGATTCTTGGTACATGCGGGTTATTACTTTTTTGCAAATACTCATAAATCTCTTTATTGTATACCACCTGTTCTTTACGCACATATATCTTCTTATTCTCAACGTGTTGTACAAGTGACACATTTTTATGTGTACTTATCTCTGCTATTTTTTTGTAATAGGATAATCTACATTGTTCTTCTATCGTCATATCTTAATCTCTAAAACTGTGCTATAATACGGATATCAATAGGGAGGAGCAGAATCATGAACGAATCACGAACTACACATATGCGTCAGGAATTACAAGATGTTCCGATGACCCCGACCGGTTATCGTAATTTCTTATCTAATCACAAAAAGGATATGCATCTGCCAACGCTTGCCTCCTTTTTTAACGATTACCTTGCTTCACATCCTGATTTGACGGTACCGGAAATTATACGTCGTTCTAATCTCAGCGGTAACTATGCCCATCAAATCCTTAATGGACATCGTAAGCATCCATCAAAATATAAATTGCTCGCGCTGTGCATCGGTGCCGGCATGGATATCATAGAAACCCGACGCGCTTTACAATACGCCGGCTGTCCTGCTCTATATGACAAAGATACCGTAGATGCCGCTATTATCATCTGCATTAATCATGGTTGCAACAATATCATTAATGTACAGAATTTTTTGATGGAAAATGATGTGAAGGATCCGTTTTGAGGGGTATCTTCAATAGTTCCGGTATTTTTCATCACTCAATTTTCTGATTTTATTTCTAAATTTTTTGATATTCCATTCGCTCTATATACATGATACAAATTTCCCATTGTATACTTAATTTCAAACATTCTCCCCAGCTTATCTACAACATATAATTTTTTCACTTTTACAAATCCTTTTGCCATTCTTGTAGATAGCCCTATATATTTCACTTCTCGTATCCTCCGCGGAGTCGCCCAGATGCGATGTTGCCGTGATGATGTACTTATTCTTGGCTAAAAACAATCCAGCATATATTGTATATGGAATTGGAGCCATTCCCGTGAATCCTGACTTAAATCCTTTACTTCGATTAGCAAATGCTTCTGCAGATTTTTTAATCTTCCCCACTATAATCTCATTTCTTTTTTCATCCATCTCATTGTCATAAATACCAACAATATCTATAATGGATTCCTTTACTTTATAATCTGCAAGTTTCAAATCTTTGATATTTTTTTCATCGCTGATTTCCTTTTGAACCGGAATTCCAAACATATTCAGAACATATATTTTGTCTCGAATATTTAAATCATAGTAAATGCCAAAGAGTATCAGAATTACGCCACATGCTATCATTGCATAATCTGTTCCTACATTTTCTCCAATTTCTAAGTATTTTGCAACCAATCCAAGAATTACTTCTTTCGTTCCCGGAAAAGCACCAACAACCAATGCAATTCCAGATGTAATCATTTCCGTGGAGATTTTTGTTTCAGAATTCTTCCGCAAATATTTTGAAACAATCCAAGCAATTAATACACCTAAGCAAACTGCAATAATGCTCATCATAATAGTAATATTCAAGCTACACTTCCTCCAATCTGTACTTTATAACGAAGAAAACCCTCATCACTCCTATATGTGACAAGGGCATTCTCTTTTTTATCTGCGTTTATTCCTGGTTTTGAAGCTAAACTGTCACATATTTTTTAATACCTTTCCTTTGATTTCTCCAACCAACTCATGCACTCGTGTTGCCGGACACATATCGGACGGAACTAATTTTCCTTCTCTCAGACACTGTTGGTATTTTTGCTCTGCTATAGACAACGCTTTTTCTTCGTCTCCATTCTCGCATAAGCGCCTATACATATTGGCATCGGCCTTGGAATAATCCTGACCAGTTCTTGTTTTATATAAATCGCCAAATCTCGAACAGCACACCCATGAATCCTGGATTGCGGGCATATTGCCAAAATACGAAAACATCCACATTTCAAAGCAAGGATTTGACCAGCCAACATGAATGCCTACCTTCTCCGCATCTTTGATGATCTGATCAAAGTCAACCACCTGATCCCGGTCAAATACAATCCACGGAATTCGATATTGTGCGTCATAAGCTGTCATTTCAAGGCATTTCTGAATCAAATTTTGTGTCTTTGTTTCTACAACCTTGATCACAAGTTTTTTCTGTATATCCGTCGGTAAACTTTCATGAAGTCCATCAAAAAAACATCTCTCCGTAGCCTCCGTATCTGTAACTACGAGATAATATCCCACTTCCGGCACTCTATGCTTACTACGCTGTTCCCTGGTCTTGCGATTTCCTATTCGATCTTTTCTTGCCATAGATTATTCCTCCTTGAAAAACTCGATTGTCTTTAAGGATGGAATTGCTCCATACTTCCCAAGCAGATAATTCTTCTCATAGCTTTCATCTTTTCTAATGCGAGATCCATCTTCATCAACAAAATCCGCTAAGGAATACAGCGTTGATAATCCATCATTATTCTTCTCTGTAAACCAAATTTCATCGCGCCGCAAAAGCTGATTTGACAACTGCCACGTATCATGTGTTGTGAACACAAGCTGAGCATGATTCACATTGATTTCCGGATTCAGGAATGTCAGAATAAAATTTCTAACAAGCAATGGATGCAATCGTGCATTTAGCTCGTCAACGAAAAATACACCTCCCTGATCCAGTACTTCCTGTAATTCCGGATACAACGCAAACATTTTTAATGTTCCAGCTGATTCATTCTGCAATGGAATCTTTGCAAGTTCATCTGAACCAATCACCTTATGCAATGCATCGATCTGGAAATGTTCGTCCTTAGAATCATCCTGCTGTGGAAGTCTAGTAACTTCGAATCCCCTAATCGTTTCATCAAATGATGCAAAGAATTTCACAACCTTCTCACGCACCTTTTCATCTTCAACAAAACCTTCCGGCAACAGCCGCGACATAAAGAAATTTGTAATCACGTTTCCGAAATCGGCAAACTCATTATTCAGAAACCAATCTCTTACCAATTTACACTTTGCTATACGTATCTTTGCTCCAAGAGATACAATCAGAACTTGCTTTTCCAATGCCACCGTAATATTTTCTCTACTTGCCTTCGGAATGCCTGCCAAATCCAAAGACTGCTCATCACGATAAAAAATAGTTTTATACTTTCTCGCTGTCTTCGCCTTATAATTCAGCCATTCCTCTGTGATTCCTTCTTTTCCAACGCAGAAACCGTAATTATAGCATTTCTCCGTCTTATCTCCCGGAACTGTAAAATAAACCTCAAAACTCGTATCTGACTTTTCTGAATTAGCATCAAACATAAATGGATGTGGTCTTATCTCATCAAAATTTTTAACCTCATCCCCATATTTGAAAGAATTTACCACATAATCTGTCATATATTCAAAAGCGCCATAAACATTAGACTTACCACTTGCATTCGCTCCATACACAGCCGCTACCGGTAGAATCTTTTCTCCTCCGATGGAAACTATGCGTTCTGAGAACTCTGTCATTTTTGCCGCCGACAAATCTAATGTTGCCTCATCACGAAAAGAATTATAATTTTTGAAATTGAATTGTATTAACATACTTTCACCAATCCTTCCATGTTCTTATATTTCTATTATACGCATTTCTTTTCACAAATCAACATCTAACTGTGAAATTCCCTCATTTAAGTATGCACTTTGTCTCGTTATTGAGTTTTCTCAAATTTATGTCTCAGCTTCATCTCAAAATTCATATCAACCTTATATCATATCTGTAATAAATTAATCAAACCATCGCTTAAATTCCATGCCCTTCTTGTCCCTTTTTTATTTCTTTCAAAAATCTTGTATATTTTAACATCATATATTCCATCTGGTGATGATAACTTAATTGTGTCTTGTCCGCCTAACATAAATTGGCAAAAGCACTTGCATCGCCAAAGAATTTTCCCACTTGATTAATTGTTGTAATGTAAACGTCACTCTAACCCGACAAAAAAGAGACCCTGGATTTTTCCAAGATCTCCTGTGCTTATTATCTCAGCTCTGCTAACAGCTCATCTACCGTTTTTATAAAATAATTTGCATGGCACGCCGCTATAGAATTGTTCTTACCACTGCAATACTGTTTTAAGTATGATTCAAGTCCATGTTTTAAATCTTTTAAAGCTTCCTCCGTTTGTTCAGCTTTAAAGTCACCAGAATTCATCATGGCTCTTATAATATTCTTCGAGTAAATAACTATATCATTCTTTTGTGCATTCAAAGCCCCCGTAAATGCATGCAATGTAACTTCTGCCATTTCAACGCTAAAACAATCTAACCTTTTATTTCTTATTTCCTCATATGCTTTATGTGGATCCTTGTGCATTAACTCTATATACAGGTTACGATTGTTTTCAAATATCTGCAGTTCTCCCTCGCAATATTTTTCAATAAGTTCATATACTTTCCACTCGCTGTCTATAAAACCACTTCTGTTTTCAGCACCTATAACCGTTCTATGATTCGATGGTTCGACATGTGATTGCAATAATTTATCTATCTTTCTTTCAACACCTAACAGAATCCTATCCCAATCAATCTGCGGAATATTAATGTTATAAGTCCTAGACCAACTGCTATTCCACAATAGATTTACGTAATCATCCAGTTCAAGATTTCCTTCATAGGCCAGATTCAATAGTTCAGGATAACCATCTACCAAATCATTTTCTTCTAATTCAAAAATTCTATTTGTTCTAGCCTTCTGTACTGGTGAAATTGCAGCATATCTTTCTTTCACAAATGACATCTGATAACAAATAGTTTCTTCATCCCATTCGCCATCTCGTATCCATGCTTTTATTCCACCTGCTATGTACCTATCGTTATAATACCCCGGATACAGTTTTGTAACATCATTTTCTGAAAAAATAAACCCGTATCTTTCATTCTTTTTGACCAAACCGGCTCTGGTAGAAAAAACATATGTTATAAAAGAAAACAACCATCTATTTATCTCAGGCATCTCATATTCTTCTAGTAAATCATACACTCTTTCAAAATCCTGTAGTGCACATTTCAAACTTCGTATGTTGTGAGGTCTCTTTTTTAGCAATTCATGAATACGTTGATTTTCCTCTTCACTCTCCTGATATATACCACCTTTTGTGCATTTATCTACAAGCTCATCCAATGATTTTCCATCCTTTGTTTCGCCAGAAAAAATCACCATAATTTCTTCGTTGTATTCTTTTAAAAGAAATCTATATGAATCGGATTTAAATTTCATATCATCAATAACACTTTTGACAATAGATTTATATTCTGGAGCATGTTGAACAGTTCTTTCAACGATTTTTTCCTTGATTTCATCGTACTTTATGCTATTCGCATCTTTATCTTGTATTTTTTCTTCATTTGCTACAATAATTGTAGAAAATCCAAGATTCTCGCAATAGTCATTTATACACCCCAGCAAATCTGATGTAGAAATACGAGCACGTTCCAAATCATCAAATATTAATACTATTTTCTTTTCTTCAATTAGAGGATCAATTTTACAAAATCGAGAATATTAATTGATAACACTCCACCTACAATATTTTTTGCTGTATCCGGCAAAAACTCCTTTGCCTTCTCAGCAAATTTCTTTATTGATCCACCAAATTTATTTAATCCAGCAGCTACTTTTCCTGTAGTATCTTTCCTCTCAGTATATGCATACAACCATTTTTGCCGCACTTCTGTCTTAACTTCATCTACCGACATCACTCCAAACAAACTTATACGCAATAAAATGTGTGTATCCTTCAAACAATTAGCTAATTGTGTATTAAGCAAGTAAGTTTTGCCACACCCCCATTCACCAGTGAGCATTAAGGCTCCAACTGGTTGTTCATCTTTGCAATAGTATATTAATTCATCTAACGTATTAATAAAAAGCTCCTTCTTTCAATATCATACTCATTCGAATCATATTCCGAATTATTTTTTAGATTACCACAATATACTGCACTTATCCACCATATTCTTACTTGAGTTTCCGTACAACATCACTCTAAACCGACAAGTGTAATTAACAAGAATATACTTCTTATTCATTATTCACATAGATAATATAAAAAACTTCTGATTCCATATTTTGTTTTACAATTAACTAATGACACACCCCCCACTTTTCCATTACTTCCTAACTCAGCAATGATTTTTACATAATCAAACTTGGTTATTTGAATCTGATAACAAGGAGTACCACATGGTAAGTCAGTTCTAATATAAACCGCTTCATTTTTATTTAATTTCAAAGGATGACAAATATTATCCTCTTTCTCTGCAGAAATCAATTCCCTTTTTATTACTCTTGACCCTTTTTTACTTCTTTCAATTATCTTGTATATTTTAACATCATATATTCCATCTGGTGATGATAATTTGATTGTATCTTGACCACCTAACATAAATTGGCGATCAAACTCTTCACTTTCATCTACCATCAAATATTCAAAATTCTCATTGTACAGACTTCTATTCCTAAATAAAATCCATATTTTACCAATTACAAAAATAACAAATAATAGTATTGTACAAAAATTTGCAAAGGCACTTGCATCGCCAAAGAAATTTCCCACTTGATTAATTGTTGTAATTAATATCAAAATCATCTTGTTCATGTTCTCGTCCTTTAATATATGCAGATAACGGATTTTCGAAACCTTTATGAAAAAGGCGTGGATTACCACGCCTTTTCCATCATTTCTACTATTTTCCACCACCAAAACTTCAGCCCATTTGTCTCCCCACATTGTGGCGATTTTATTCCAGAATCTTTGGTTTTGTTCGTGTCAATATCATCTAGTTTCTTATCCTCTTCCGGTGTTTGATCTACTGTACTCCTATCGTCTTTCTTCGTACTTGCCAGCACGCTAAACTTCGCACTCGCTGTTCCACCTGTGGAAACAATCGAAATTTGATGTTCCCCTTCAGAAAGACTTGCAATATAAGATGGCAGTAAACTTACAATCGTACTTCCAGAACGAACGGTATAATCCTGATCTTGTACTAACGTGGCACCATCCATCTCGACTCTTAGAAATGTATCAATTGGCGCACTCGAACGGAATTCTGCATTCATTTCTTCCGTTTCGCTTTTTATAACCACGGATTGTTCACCATTTAACATGATTGGTGGTGTAGATACACTTGGTTTTGTCTCCGGTTTCACATCTGGTGTCGGTTCTACCGCAGGTGGTACATCCGGGTCTGGTTTGACCTCTGGTGGTACATCTGGATGCGGTTTAACCTCTGGTGGTACGACCGGCAATTTGTCTATTGTCTTACCTTTTTCTAACATTGTGTTGCAATCAACGCAATACAAGTCCCCTGTGTAACCTTCCTCTTCCTGCGTTGCTTCTTTCACGCCACGTCGCTCTGTATGCAAATGACGTGTTGTATCATAGTCGCCATATTCTTCTCCGCACTTCTCACAGATTGCTTTCTTTGAACAGGTGGCAACGCCTCCTGTATGCTCATGCGGCGCAAATTCACCTTCAATCTGAAAGGTAAGTGTATCCCCCTCGATACGATCAACGCGAACTGTGATACCACCCGGAACAGCTAACGCCTGACCAACTGTAAGTGCTGCATCTGTTTTCGTTGGTTGCGAGCCTCCAAGTGCTTCAAACATCCAATTCCCCGCTGATCCACCTAAATTACTAGGGAACTTCACATCTGATTTAGCAAGATAGCACACCAAGCCAGATGTTATATCTATTGGTGATACACCAGTCCCACTTGTACTCGTTAACGCTTTATCCTGCGTATTATCATACTTACTGCCACCAGCAGAAAAATTTCTGTATTCTAAATAAAGCGTTTTCCCAGTTTCTGAGATGTCAACTTTATAACCCACACAACTCTCTGTACCAGCAATTCCACTCATTTTCAGCTGATATTGTCCTGGTGCCACAATTTCTTTTAACATTGCACCATTTATCCAACCAAGTGCTTCTTTCTCCTTAATTGTCAATCCCTGTGGGACTGGAGAAATGGCATTTGACATAGCAGACAAATAATATATCGGTGAAACTCCCGGTGATTTGTACAAATCCTTTAGTCCAAAGATATGCCCCATCTCATGAATTGGTGTTTTGAGGGATACAATCTTCTTATTATCTGATGCCTGATATAACGTGTCATAATTATTGGTCAACTGCACATAATCATAGCTTTCTATTTCTTTACCATTTCCTAGCGGAATATGGATATAATCATTTGCAATATCCTTATAATTCCAAAGAGGCTCCGACCGATTCACAGAAATCGTAGATTCGTTTTTATAAATAACGGTAATCGCATCAATTTTACCATCACCGTTTTTATCTAAATCTTTGAAATTATACGTCTTTGTCCCATCGTAGTTAGTGATAGCATTACCATTTGCTATTGCCTGATTGATAGCACCCGTCCAATCTTCGCGAAGCTCCGCTCTGCGCGCTTCTTTTAATCCTGCAGGATATCCATCAGGGTTTTCTGTACTATAAGGTGCATAATAACCACGCGATTTCTCAAGCTGCAACGATCCACCATTATCATAAAGATATACACTGTTCATGCGTAGCTGATCCGCTGAAACATTGCGATAATAATCTCCGACAGAATATGTTGCCGTGTTATAAGAATTATCCGTGATTTCTTTTACAGACAAACCATGATACACATTATCAACAAATTCATCTTCCCCTGCAAAGCGAGCAAATACAATTAGGTTGGTGAAATTCGAATTCGACGCTTCTTGCGTATTAGTAACATTTTCACCATTTACTGCTATTGCACACAAGCTTGTGTTCATCAGCATACTAATAGCCAGAAAAACCCCAAGTAATTTGTATTTTTTTCTCTTTTTCATCACTGTCTATCTCCTTCGATTTTCCAAATCTTAAAGCCTGATTTTTCACCTATCTGCATTTCTATTGCATCCGGATCATAATATTGTTTATAATAATTTATTTTTGTAAGTTGATAATAATTATCTACTATAAAAATATTATCGTTGGCTACTGCACTAAAAGGATTGAACGGATCTATACCATTTTCTTCTAAAACCGCATAACAATTAGGAAAATATGATGTCACACCACCCAAATATGAATAAGTATCTTTATAATATCCCATAGGCAAACGAATCCACGGCTTATAATGATAATATAATAACTGTCTCGTCGAACTAAAATCACACAAGTAATAATGTTCGCTATCCTGCTCCATCGTTTTGATTAGTTCATCATACACTGGTCTCTTGTTTACACAGGCACGATACTTTCGCAAATCAAAATTCCAAGACTCATAAAATACATCATAAACATATTGATTATACTCTTCATCCGTCATTGTCTTATAATTGGTATCCGGTATATAGAGAGGAACTTTCGCAACCATAAGAAGAATTGCGCCTGTCAACCATATACGTTTTATTTTAATTGTCTCTTTGTTTCCCTTTAACGCTTCTTTAACACCATCTTCCGATATTATATGCCATATAAGTACTACGGCAAGGCAAAAGAAAAGACCATACTCTACACGATATAAAATACGTCCTCCATAAGCCAAATACGCTAATAGACCTCCTGTAACCATAATATCTATAAATGATTTCCACGCATATCTTTTACATATAAGCAAATTTAATAACCATAAAATTACTATACACCAGACTACCGTATAGCATTCGTAATGACGCTCCCACAGCGTACGAAGCACTGCTTTTACGGAATGATTTGACGATATAGCATTTTCTCGGATCACAGATGCTAATTGCTCTAACCTCTCTGGTGTATAAATGCTTTGATCCACGAAGTTCCATGATTGGAGTGTATAGTAATCTTCTATCGTTGTACCTTCCAATTGCTCCATCTGCGCAATCACTTGATCTCTATCATATCCACCAATATCTGTAATTGATGCTCGTCTCGAATTTTGTACTCTATATTCCTGATATTCTGGATAACGATTCCATAAATACGAATTTGCATCCCACAATAAGTTTACCCCAAAAACAAGGCAGCCACATAAAACAATCCCGATTCCTGTCTTACCCAATATTTTCTTAATATTGCCGTTATCTTGTTTTTTGCAATGGCAAATCTCACTACATGCTTTCCATGCAAAAATCAAAAATAGGAATGGTAAAACCATTTGTATACATCCTCGTCGTACCATTCCTCCCAAGCAACATAGAATTGCACCAGTAATACCATAACCTACTCGTTTTTTCCCTGCAAAATGCCAAAATGCATACAAAAACAAGCAGCCCCCAGCCATCAGGCTCACTGCTGCCGTCTTAGTGAATTGCACTAACAAATATAAATCATCCGAGAAGAACGAAACAAACAAAACAGTCAATGTCACTCCCACAACGTCTGTTCTCTCACTTAAAATGATAAACGAGATACACGTCAGTGCGAGAAAACATAAGGTGATATGCATGACAAAATACCAACTCACTGTTGGTATCAACATATAGAACAATTTAAGTCCATAACCCAAAATCATATTAGAAAATAGAAGATGTGCATCATATTGCGAACCATAGGCTCCCGATAAAATAGTATCCATCACAAAATCATCCGAAACCTCATACTTCATATCTCCAAAGAGGATAATTGCTAACAAAAAAATTAAATTAATTATGATTGCAATACACTCGGGTTTTCCCTCACATCCTCTTTTTCTTAACTTCATATGGCCTCCTTAAAAATTCTTTTAATGCACTAATTTCAAACATAGCGGCACTATACCCCAAACTACAAAGGACACCATACCTGCACCAACAATTAAAGTCTGTGCCCTCTCTCCCTGATAACTGCTGCTATTATTACCATAATAATAAATTTCCAGTTGATTTGAAAAATCCATGCACTTCAAAAAACAGCAAAACAAGCATCAGCAAAAATAGAATACATATGTTTTTTGTCAATATTCGATTTTTTATTTTCTTGTCTGTTACATTACATGCATCCATATTGCGAAATTTGCTCCTATATTGACATTGTCTATTGGCTGATCAATATTCCAACCTGCCGGATAAATCAGTCCCTCATATAAAGGTATCAGGCTGTATGCCCCATCTAATACGACAAGATTCTTCCCTACAATCAATCCCTCATCATACCGTTCAAAAGCAGAATAGGATTTCAGATACTCATTTAGACCAATAACATGCCATGGTTGTTCTAAAGATGCCACTTTCTCTGCCAACTCCTCGTTTATATTCCCCTCATTGGTTTTGGTAACAATACTGCTTCCCATTCCTGAATATAAAACAATCGTTCCCAGTGCCAGATAAATCAAGGCACTATGTCTCTCCTCTTTTGTCGCCTGCATATTCTTTCCATTCATCAAAGCACATATTCCCACTGGTAATAAGATCAGGAAATAAACCATGGACGTACTGCAAGACGCCAGAATGAACATAATAAGATAACCTAAACCTGTGACAATAACGGTCGCCGCCAGCAGAACCTTCTTTTTATCCATATGTGAAAAAAAGAGTAGTAGCCATAACACGAACATTCCATAGAACATACTGACCTGAATCAAACTTACCGGAACGGTTCGCATAAATCGCAAGATATTTATCCAAGAAAAGTCGCGTCCTGCATGCGTAACTTTCTCTAATTTTTCAAAGGCACTTCCATCGGAAGTTATATAATGCCCATCGACCAAGACATTGTACTGGTATTCCTGTAAGCCCAATTTTTCTCCCAGATCTGCACGGTAGGTCGGTGCTCTAAACATTCCCACCTGCTCCACAGCGCTTCTGTACTCGTTTACTCGCGACCAACCATCCACTTTTTGGTATTCCCGATAATCCAGCACCTGTAAAACAACCAGTAAAACCAGTGCACTGACAAGCGGCATCCATAATTCTTTCCCAAGTTTCTTATCAACTTTTACCTTTCTAACAAACATATACAAAATGATATAAACGGTTGTCAGACTTCCGCTTAATAACAAAGCTTTCCAACTAATCAGTCCCGCCAGCAATAACGCAATCCCAATATAGATTTGCTGCAACCATCGTTTCTGCGTAAGTTCTCCTACAAGTATTCCCCAGCACACATATAAAGCACTCACACCTAATATTGCAGCCGTTTTCATATAACTCGGACAAATGTAGCATTCATAGCCAATAAACAGATCGAAAATCATAAATGTAATATTTCCGATTCTTGAACTATTCCTTTTCAGAAATAGTCGTCCTATTTCCCAGAGTGACATGAATGTTAGCACATACTGAAATATGGTATACCAATTTACACCTGTCATAAACTCGCAAAGCAATTTCAAAAAACGCCCCACATATATATTGCTAAACGCGATCATCCCTGTAGACCATCTCCCACTAATATTAAATAGTTGCGCCTGCATCATCACATCCATATCGTATTCATAATGTGGTGCACCTATCAACAACACGACAACAAGAGCAAGCACATTTAGCAACAATGATCTTGCCTGTGGCTTGCTATATAATTGTTTTGCTTTATTTATTGTTAACTCTTTTTTCATAATATTTCTCACAATATCCCATATCGTGTTATTCAACACGTACTATTTCTGCTTTTATAGAACTACCGTTTTTATGTAATAAACCTGATTATGATATTTATAGTAATAATTTACAGTCATACCATTTATATAGTCTGCATCTAAAAGGTATTTTGAGTATCTATATTTTGAATTTTTATCATATTCATCGTTTGTATACTGCGTCATCTGATATATCCGGCTTGTCCCATCAGCATATTGTATCTCTGCATATCCTTCGCCCAAATAGGAATTTTCTCCTTGTAAGTATGCCTCTAACACCAGTTTACAGGTCTGATTGTTTATCTCATATGACTCCTTACTTTTCAATTCTTCTGAGTTATAAATCATATTCTCGATATTTAAATCAAATTGGTCTGTCCTAATTTTATAAACTGCCCGTCCATCTATTTTTTTTACCAAACAAGCGTATGCCCCCATATTATAATGCCTTTGTATGTATGCTACTGTTGCATCTATCAAATTTTCTCCAACAATATACACTTGTTCATTATCTATACATTGCTCATACGGATTTACAATAGAAAAATTGTTCATTGCTTCCGCATCCCACGGAATATAGGTTGTCGTTCCTCCCATCGCCATCGTATGCTTTTTCTTTGCTAATTTTCCCGAACGATACCATATGTCGTTTATGATTTCGTCTTTTGATCCATTAACCAAGTTGCAATATAAATGTTCATCATCCTCCATCATCCCTGCGGAATAATCACTGTCTTCATTGTCATATTGAATATATTCATACGAATTCGCGATATAAGTTGTAATAAGCACACTGCAGATTGTTATGAGACCAATACATTTCTCTTTTGAACAATTTCCACAATTTTTTATAATCACCCAAAGATTGACACATACTATTGCAAATGCAACTGATATATCCACCCTCTGTTGCAAGTAGCGATTCAAAATAGCATAAAGATACCACTGGATGAGAATAAAATTTAATATTTGTGCTCCCAGAAAATACTTTTCTTTTCCTTTAATAAAGGCCAGCATCAAAAAAGAAATTAGGAACAATGGCATCCATCCATATTTGGTATATCCTGTAGTAAGTACTCGGACAAAATCTTTTTTGTCTACCATTTGCTCTTTGGTATCCTGCTGCAAAGCAACCAACTTACTTATAGATTCCACATTGAAGATCTGCGGGTCTGCAAAATTCCAGTTACTATAGTATTGCACATCCTCCTTTTGCATGCCTAACTGCTTATATACCTCTTGATTTTCTTCATAGTCAGGAAATCCATGATCCAACAACTGCCCTCGCACAGAATTATATTCTGTATAATCTTGCCATTCCGGAGTTGAATAACTATGAGTGTCTATCTGCTTTAATCCCCAAAACAAAAAAAGTGCTGTTATACCCAAACAACAAGCGCCAATAATTTTTTTGATATTTTTTTGTGTCAGCAGATAAATGAAACATATACAGATCAAAGGTAGCATCGCCCAAATAATCATAAAAAAACATGATCTTCTATACATAATGCCCATAGTCAATTGCATGAATGCAACTGCAATCTCTATTATGTTGATTTCATTGCTCATCAGGTTATCCACAACCAGTAAAATTCCCGCTACCAAAAGTATGCCAGCTACTTTTGTAAATTGTAGTTGTGTATAGAAAAAGTAGGAAAAACCTGCACCAACAAAAAGAACTATGATTTTTTTAATGACGTTCTTATTTATGTTTCGTAATAATACATACTCGATAAAAACATTGGCAAAAAAAATGCTCACGACTTCTAAAAGTGGATACCACGGAATTACCGCAGATATGTTCCATAAAAATTTCAACAAATAACCTATAACAATATTGATATAAATTAAATGTTCCTCTCCCATATTAGCAATGGTTGCCATTGACAAATCATCATTTGTTTCATATCGAATCTGAAGACACAAGAGGATAATACTTAGAAAGCAGACATTATATAGTAACGACACAATGAGATTTTTTCTATTTTCTTCTGGGCAATTCTTTCTTCCTTGTTTCTCCCAAACAGAATTATTGATGGTGAAACCACTTGCTATTATCTTTCTATTTAAACATTTTCCCATATACTTAAGACCTTTTTATTGCACTGCACCGATTTGTCAATACACCTGCATATCTTTGATAAAAGTTTTATCGTCCCACATCATATATCTCTGTAATCAGTTTTTCCCATATACCAGCCTCATTTAAAAAGTGTTCAATAATATCTCGTACTGCACCTTCCCCACCTTTAACAGGGCTAACATAATCCGCTATATTTTTAATCTCCTGGCAACTATTACATGGACAAGCAATAAATCCACACAATTGCATTGGCGCCAGATCATTTAAATCATCCCCTATATATCCAATATTTTCTCCGTTAAGATGATGTTTTTCTATAAATTCTGTTAGAAACTCCTTTTTGTTTCTAACATTCTGATACAGATAATCAACCTTCAACTCCTCCATTCGCCGCTGGGTTGCCGCACACTCTCTCCCCGTCAAAACCATTATTTCTATTCCCGATTTTTTTGCTGCAAAAAATCCAGCTGCATCCTTGGTGCAGAACTTTTTCAGTTCATTTCCGTTTTGATCATAATAAATCCCCGCATCAGTCATCGTTCCATCAACATCTATGACTAATAATTGGATTTTTCCTCCTTTACTCATAAAGCGACCTCGTTATAAAATTAACTTTCATTCCAATTCGGTGAATGGCATTGTGTACTGCCACGTTATAATTTCCTGATCTCTCTGCTGTACTTCTCAAAGATGTCTTGTAGTAATTGCGTTCTCCTTCTACATAGCCATCTGCTCCCGCTACGGCAATTTCTGATACTCCTATATCCTTTAACAATTTGATTAACATAACCATACTATTACATCCTTGATCAAACGAACTCGAAAGGACATTATAATTTAATTTAATCGCCTTTTTATCCGTTTCAATATTAGATGTTATGATAAGGTTTGCCGCAGTATCTGCTGCCTGTGAAAAACGTTTTGAATTACTAAAGAAAATATAATCCGCTTCAAAATCTTCCGGCACAAAGTTGACTGCTATCGTTACCACTTGTTCCTTTGCAATATAATCGCTTATATAATTCTTTTCAGAACGAATAGAACTTCCCGGTGCCAATACCAAAATCTTTTTTTCCCTCAAAATATGCTGTAAATATTGGAAATCCTCTTTATCATCAATTACTTGATTTTTATATTCATTATATTTTAACTCAGCATACTCTTCATCAAATGCGGTTGCCTTACTTCTATCATAGCCAGCAAGAATGTGATCCATATCTCTATGCGTCAAGTCTCCCTTTTGTAAGTAGTATTCTGCATAATTACGATGAACATTAAATCTCGCTGACAAAAAATAGGCCGGTGTATAGCCCCACTCTGTCTTACCTTTTATCGGTGCAATATACTCTTGTATGGCATCTAGTAAAAAGTCAATATCATATACCTTATCCATATACTCATTACAATAATCTGCAATCAGTTCTATCGGCAGATTTCCCGGTATTCTTCCCATCCCCATCAAACTTCCATCAATGGCAACCGGTCTTGCCAAATGCTTATCAACAAATTTTTGCGCCAAACTACAACTAAGTGCCATATTTTCATGTAAATGAAGTGCTACACGAATATTTTTGTTCAGATTATTATCGACCAAACTTACTATTCTATCTAAGTCTCTTCTTTTCATGCTTCCAAACGTATCAACGATTGAAAACTGATAAGGCTGGATTTTATTAACCTGTTCAATAATCCATAATATCTTTTCATCTGTATATCCCATAATATTAATTGGATTGATTGACAGTTTATACCCCTTGTCTTTGACCGTTTGTGCAAATCCCATGCCTTCTACGATATCATAATCATGAGCCGTCACACGAATCATTTCAATTCCCGTTCCAGAATATTCACTCAGTTTATTAATGTCGTAATTACTTTGCATCGCCATGGCTGTATATACAGTATTACCTGGATTTTTAGGCAACAGCCTATTTAATTCTTCAATAGTATTGCACACTGTAACATCTTCATCATAATTGTCCACATTTCGTAAGAAGCCAACCTCCACGAAGTCCATCTTCGCCTTTGTCAAAAAACGAATGATTGCCCTTGCCTGATGATATCCCCAGTGCCAATCATTAATATACCCTCCATCCCGGAGCGTACAATCTAATAACTTTAAATCATTATGCATCATATGCTTCTCTCTCACTAATTATTGTTCTAACTAATTCCAAATCTTTCGGGGTGTCTACTGATACAGTTTTATATGTTGATTGTATTGCCTTTACTGTGATTCCATTTTCTACAAACCGCATCAGATCATTTTCTTCTGCAATTTCCAAAACCGATTTGGCAGTTTCGTCATAAAATTGTAATGCTTTCTTTGAAAAAAGTTGTATACCAGTCACTTTTTCATAATCAAAATCTAATGTTCCCTTTGGATATGGGATTGGACTACGAGAGATCATTAAAACTTCTCGCTTAGCATTTGTAACACATTTTTGGTTACTAAAATCAATGACTTCAGATGGTTTATCAATTATGTTAGTCAATACCGCCACATAATACTCCTTTAACTTCTCAGGAATAATTAATGAGAAACTTTCATAATTGATCAATGGCTCATCCCCCATCAACATCAAATATAGATCCGCATCAATCATCGTTGATACTTCATATAAACGTGATGTCGGTGTATCATGATCATTTCTCGTCATGACTACATTGATATGCCACTTTTCGCATTCTTTATATATCCTCTCGTCATCTGTAGCAACAACAACGTCGTAAAGATCCTTACTCTTGATGGCAGCCTGATATACCCACCAAATCATTGGTTTTCCGCAAATATCAGCCAATGGTTTCCCCGGCATTCTTCCTGATGCATATCGTGCCGGAATTACTCCTAATACTTTCATATTTATCCTCCTTACCTCTATAAATTAATGACCTCATAGAAATTTTGTGCAAACGTCTCTCCAAATTCCACTACTTCGTTATCAGTAAGTGGTTTATAATTTGAATTGCTACTCAAACTGTCCTCATATAACCCTGCAAACGTAATAATCTTGCATTTCAAATTATACGCTTTCATATACATGATAATCGCACTTGGCGTTACCATTAAAATATCTTTCCCCTTCAAATACGATAATAATGCCTCCGCCGGGATTGCATTATCAATTTCCTGCACATTGATCTTTTCTGAGAATTCATATTTGCCGCACTCGCGTGGATGCTTCTTTAAGATAATATTGCTATATTTCTTGTTAATATAATCCTCTAATTTTTTTTGATATTTGTCCGTCTCCGGCACATAATCTTCTAATGGTCGGGTAAATAACACAGCATCAGCCGCATCTAAATCATAATTTTCAAGCGCCGGATACATCCTTCTTAAGATTTCTTGAAACAGTTCCCAATCTGTTCCCTGTTCTGCATATAATTGCCGCATTTCTTTATATTTTCTATATTTCATTTTATCTGGCTGGCTGCAATATTTAGTGCAGAACCTATCTGCATCAAAAGCAAACCATCCCGGACTACAATATCCCATCCTAGCCAAAATGAAGCCCTGCCACATATATGTCGAAAATAATTTTGTTTTAGGTATCCATCTAGGACGGATGCTATAGTCATTTATACCATCTTCCAATATAACGACTTCCTTCTCCTCGCCCAGTACAACACACGCCCCGGATATGATGCCCACATCTGCAATGACAATAATTTCATCATATTCCGACAAATCCACGTATTGGTCTAGCATTTTTTTACAAAAATCCTTTTGTTTTCCCAATATACAATTCACAAACATCTGAGCAACAATTACACATTTTTTCTTTACTTCCATGACTGAAAAATCATTATCGCTCCGATAAACATGTTCAAAGATTCCAGTGTCTTCACAGAATGAATGCATATATTCCCCTCTTCCTCCATTGGGTAAACTTAATGCATCCCACTTTTTCTGTTTTCCATGATTACAATAATACCACACAAATTGATATAAATTATGCGGGTCATATATTACCGCCAAGCCCTTACTCATTTTATGCCTCTCTATTGCTCAAAAAGCTTTTCCACTCTCTTTTGTAGCGCAACATATATATTACGCACATAACAAATAATACGATCAAAACAACATAACGTCCCATTATATGATTTACCAACAATGAATAAATCGTTGCAATAACAATCAAGTACGCTATAAAACTAGCAAAAAATCTGTTCGCATACAATCTTTTTGCCTGCATATTTGCAATCATTTTCGTTATAGCAAAAATCACTCCATATGCAACAACGGTTGTATAACATGCCGCCACTGCACCAAATCGCGGGATTAACAGTACATTTAATATAATATTAATAATCGCCCCCCCCAACACACTTGCTGACAACCATAGATTTTTTTTATAAAATAACAATATTTCTGTGTAAAATCGATACAGCACCATCATACAGGCGCTTAATACAAACGGAACAATATATTCATATTTCCAATAGTCTCTCGGGGCAATGATTCTTACTATTTCTGGTCCTGCCAAAATCAAGACACTTGCCAGAATAGCAATTATAACCAAATACCATTTTTGCAAAATGTACGTCTCAGATGTATCTTTCTTGTCTAATTTTCTAAATATCCATGCCTGACGCACTGGTGCTACCGCTTGGTCAACAGCCATCAAAGCGTACCCCAGATAGTAAATAACCGAATAAACCGCCGTTTCCTCTGCACCACAAAGATTGGTAATCATTACCTTATCACATTGTTGCATCAACATATATGATATTGACATGATAATTGTGGGCAATGCAATTCCTAAAGCATACTTCCAATAATCTAGGACTATAAGTTTGCCTTCACACTTCATTATTTCGATATATGCTATGGCTGCTATTACTCCAACGCCCAACACACTTCCAATAATCCTTGCTTCATATGTCATATCAGGAAACACTAAAACGAAAATTAAGGCTACTAAAAATTGCAATGCATACGGTAATGCCAAAAGCCATTTTTTAGTCTTATAGTCGTTTTCCATATTGGCAGAATACATCCGATAATTAATCAGGAAAAATCCATAAGAATGCAACGCCCCCATGATGACCGTAAAACTTGAGAATTGGTGCGTTACTGCACAGCCAACTATCAAGGCGATCAGCAACATAATAACCATAATAATGGTAGATAAAATCAATACCGATTTTCGAAATTCCTTAATTTCATTCTTTTTATCTATATACGCATTATTTAAGGCATAGAAAAGGTTTGCTCCTATCAGCACCGTAAAAATTGAAACATATGCATAATAGGTACTGTAATTCCCGTAATCAGCCTGACTCATCAAGCGAGTAAAAACAATAATCCCCAGAAATGTCATGCCTTGACCAATAACAGTCGCTATAAAATACACCACAGATGCCTTTACAAATGGATTGATCTTTTTTTCTCTCAATATCTAAACCTTTCTATTACTTCAAACACTGTATTAGTCGATGTATCGACTCGAAAAATACTCTCTAAACGCATATGGGTTATCCTCTAAATCCTCTGGCAATTTTTCAGCAATATCGCACAGTTTCTTATAATCCATATCTCGTTGATCCACCTCACTATATGCTAAAATAAGTCGCAGTGGATCTACATTCTTCTCATTACAACACTTGTAAATATCCTTAATATAACTGGAATGAAAGCCTGCGTATCCACAAATCAAATCCAGAGGATTTTGTACCTTACCATCCGTAATATCTCTCAGTGAAACATAACCATATTCCAGTAAGCGCGGGACATCTACGTCAAGATCATATCCTTTTTTCTTCAATGCCATTATCGTCATTTCTGTAGATGCATTTCCTAAACTCCGTCCCAGTCCCTGCATAGACGTATCAATCATATCGAATCCAAGATCTGCACAATATATACTATTTGAGACAGCAAGCCCTAAATTATTATGCCCATGAAATCCCAATTTCACATTTGTTAATTTTCTTGTTTCCTCATAATAGCGTCTCAATTCATCCGGCATCATACTGCCCGCCGAATCTACGATATACACACATTCAGCCCCTTGCTCGTGTGCCCACAATGCATTTTTTGCAAATTCTTCCGGCGATACAATATATGTCTTCATATAATTGACCATTATTATCAAGCCCAGGTTTTTTGCATGCTTGATAAATTTGCCTGCTTGTTCCGGCATATCTGCATTAACACCGATACGTACAAAATCGCACCCACCTTGCCTTGCCATATCCAAATCTTCCAGACGCGCTATACCCGGAATACAGAAAAATCCTATTTTTGATTTTCCTACAACTGACTTTGCTGCTTTTAAATACTCTTCATCCGAATGCAAAGCATAGCCATGTTCCTGAGAACTTGCATTCAGTCCCTGTCCATGCCCTATTTCTATATATTCAATATTTAATTTTTCTAATCTTGAACAAATATGCTCAACATCTTTACACGTAAATCGAAAATCAACTGCATAACTGCCATCGCGGATTGTTGTATCAAGTATTTTCATAATTTCTAAATTAATGACTCCACTACAGAAATAATATAGCGGATATCCTCCTCATCATATCTTTGATCTACAGGAAGAAATATTGTATTCTTCGTCAGATCATACTCCCATGTTTCTTTATATTTTTCATCGCCGCATTGATCCCATAAAGTTGGCACAAAAATTTTATTCTCAATCAATTCCTTTTTTATGTTTTTTCCTATGTTTAATGGATAAACATAGGGTATACTCTCTGGCTCAACGGAAATACGATTGATTTTTCTAAATCTCTCCTCATATACCTGTACATTCATTCGCCGTCGTTGCTTTACGCTTTCATAATCAATACTCTGCATGATTGCATCCGCCAAAAGAGACATCCCTTCATATCGGTCTGCAATATATTGATCCATCTTCTTTTTTCCCTGATAACAGGCATTGGTTCCTTCTTCCAGACAAGTCAATAAATATCCCGCTTGCTTGGCATTACACACAAGGCGTGGCTGACTAGCAATAACAGCGTTTGTTATAAGATAAGCCCCATCCGGAACACCAAAAAACTTTCTACATGAATATATATAATTGTCTCCTACATTGGGTTTGTGATAAAAGGAATGACAATTATCAACAATATAATGCTGCTCTGGATGCTCACTGATATACTTATCTACCTTGGTATCCATTACTCCAAAATAATCAACAATGTAAATCCAGTCTTCTTCCTCGGCTCGTTCTATGATCGGAAGTAGATTATCATCTATTGAGTAATACTCAACCTTCAAGTCATGCCTTTCAATTTCCCTACATACATTTGGGCATAAGTAAAAAGGAACGAATATTTTCTGTATATATTCCTTTTCTATCAATATATCGATTCCTACTTTTGCCGAGTTATATTTCAGCAAATTATATTTATCTTCCGAATAATACGCTTGTCCTTGTTTTAATTCTAATGGTTGAAATCCACCATATGAACTATGCTTTCTTTTCACCATCTACTTCCTCTTCGAAATTAATCTTATCTCTGATAACATATTGTGGTGCCTGATTAAGCGCTATATATGTCTGCCCTATATACTCGCCAAATATTCCCAGCATGACAAACAAAATACCAAATAGTATTAAAATCACAGCCATCATTGAACTATAACCAGCACTTATCGCCGGATCAATTACTTTGCGAACAATCGTCACTATGCCGCAAATCAGCCCCATAAATCCTACAAATAAACCCAAAAACATCGTAACTCGTAATGGTTTCGCCGAAAAAGTTGTAAAGCCATTTAAGAAAAGTTCTACCATCTTTTTTAGGTTATATCCTGATTTGCCTCGAAGGCGTTCATTTTTCTTCACATCAACATTGCATACATTTCTTGTACTTCTCAGGATTAAACCGCCCAAATAAGGATGTGAGTTAGGATACTTGCACATCTCATCCACTACAAATCTCTTTACCAGCCAAAAGGTTGTTAAAACAACCCCCTTCGGTTTATCAATAAGCCAGGCTTGCATACTTTCATTCATGAACGTTCCAAATTTTCTGAACCAAGAACGCTTTTCATGTTCAATAAACCTTGCTTCGACCGCATCATATCCTTCATCAATTTTTTCAAACAAACGCGGTAATTCTGAAAATGGCGTCTGCCCATCATCATCACCGCACACCACGTAGTCACCTTTAGCGTGATTTAATGCTGCCATTACAGCCGACGGTTGTCCAAAATTGCGTGCAAGATTGATTCCTTTAACATGTGTATTTCCAGTAGCAATCTCACATATTTTTTGGTAGGTTGTCCCATTCGGCGAGCAATCATTTACCAGAATAATCTCATATTCATATTGTGATAATTTCTGGCACATAACATCTTCTATTTGAGATACAACATCCTCTAAGGTATTTGTAGAATTGTAACACGGGATCACAAAACTCACTAATTCTCTTTTCACCCTTTTTGCTCCTCAAAAGTCACATATACATTATTCAAAATGTCTTGTGCTAATTTCTGTGCTTCATCATAGGAATCTGCCCCTACAATGAAATGCCCCGGTCTCAATCGTCCATACTTTGGATTCTCTAATCGATCTCCTTCATGGATCTCCAACTGATAATCAAGGACGTTCGCATGTTGTGCTAAATATTCTTTCCCATGTACTTTCTGTACAATTCCCTCTCCAAAATCAAAGAAGCGCATAACAACACATCGCTGTTCTGGCAAATGTAACTGATCCAATGCCTTCTGATCAACACTCTGCCCCAATGCTTCTTTTATCAGATACTCATAATTATCAACGTCTGACATATATGGTACGATTTTCCCTGAAAGGTTGCTTCCGCCTCCCCTTGCGCCAGCCTCTATCAAATAAAACTTACCTTTATAAAATTTGTATTCTGAATGAGTCAATCCCATCGGCAGACCAATGCTTTCAACCAGTGCCTTATTCGTGTTCCGTAATAATTCATAATCATATACCGGATGACTATATGTATATGTCTGTACTTTAGAAACATTCGGATTTTCTTTATACATTTCCTTTATTGAAATACATAAAGGATAATGTGTTCCGTTCACTACAAGTCCATCAATGGTAAACTCATCTCCGCCAATATATTCCTCAGCAAGAATTTCTTTTCGTCGATTTGAATATGACATTGTATCATCAAATTTATCTCTCAATTTTTTTTCGTCTGTAATTGTATAGACACCTCGACTAGATTGGCTATCAATTGGCTTTATGATTATTTTGCTATGTTTATTCAGCATTTTTATTGCATCATCCACCGTCTTGCAGATTTTATAATCTGGTACTGGCAATCCTGCCTCCTTGCATCTCTGCCGCATCAGTGTTTTATCTGTAAATATATTAGCTTTCTCAATACCAATACCTCGCAAGCCCATTTTTTCATTTACATATGCAACTGTTGGTACTGCTATATCACTTTGATCCGATATAACCGCGTCTGGCTGGTACTTCTGTGCAATTTGTAGATTTTTTTCTTTATCTAACACATTTGCCACTTCACATGCATCTGCATAAGGGAAAGCGGGCGAGTCTTCATATAAGTTAGAGCAAATAACATAATGCCCCATCTGTTTTGCCTTTTTTATAAGTTCAATTTGCCAATCTCCACCGGCTATAACCATAATTTTACTCATATAATTTCCCTCAGTTCTGATAAAATATAGATATCAACTCAACCACTTTATCTATTTCATTCTTCCTCAAGCCATAATACATCGGCAATCTCATAAGTCTTTCACTTTCCCTTGTTGTGTACTTATCTTGTCCCACAAATTGACCGAACTTTCTTCCCGCAGGTGCACTATGCAACGGAATATAATGGAACACAGCTCCAACGCCATGGCTCTTTAAATAATCAATTAATCTTGTTCTCTCTTCCAAGTCCTTCGCCTTGATGTAAAACATATGTGCATTATGTACGCATTCCTTCGGAACATACGGCAGTTCAATATATCCCGCCTCTGCCAATGGCTTCAACATTTCATAATACTGATTCCAGCTATTCATGCGGTCATCATAAATCTCCTGTGCCTTTTCCAGTTGTGCCCAAAGATAGGCTGCATTTAACTCGCTCGGCAGATAAGACGAACCGGCATCAACCCACGTATATTTATCAATCTGTCCACGGAAAAACTTACTTCGATTCGTACCTTTTTCACGAACAATTTCTGCCCGGTCTATATAATCTGGATTCTTGATTAGCAAAAGCCCACCTTCACCCATGCTATAATTCTTCGTTTCATGGAAACTATAGCATCCGAAGTCACCTATTGTACCAAGAGTTTTTCCCTTATATGTGCTCATAACCCCTTGCGCCGCATCTTCAATAACTAGCAAATTATGCCTGCGTGCAATATCCATGATTGTGTCCATTTCACAGGAAACGCCTGCATAATGAACCGGCACAATTGCTCTTGTTTTTTTTGTAATTGCAGCTTCTATGAGTGTTTCATCTATATTCATCGTATCTGGACGAATGTCTACAAATTTTACCCTTGCTCCGCGTAACACGAAAGCATCTGCTGTCGACACAAAAGTATACGACGGCATGATAACCTCATCTCCTGGCTTAATATCCGCCAGAATTGCTGCCATCTCCGTCGCATGTGTACAAGAAGTCGTGAGTAATGCCTTTTCTGTCCCTGTAGTATCTTCAAACCATTTTGCACATCTCTTGCAAAATGGACCATCACCACATATTTTATGATTGCCAATCGCCTCAGCAATATATTTTTCTTCGTCTCCCACATGAGGCGGTACATTAAAATTAATCATAATTCTCTCTCTTTCAGGGTAAACTATCCTTATTGAAAACATATAAGGTCTACATTAGGATACACCTTCGGTCGATTTTTGTCTATAGTTTCGCAAAAATAGCACAAATGACACGATTTTTGTCATTTCCGTTTCCTATTAATTTTCCTTGTCTAGTAATCCAACTACATACCTTTTTTGTTCCAACCCAGGATGTACATACCGATTCATTGTGATATGGATGGAACTATGTCCTAGCAATTCGCTGATACATTTATAGTCCCCACCATTTTCGACACAACGTGTTGCAAAAGTATGGCGCAGCGCATGGAATTTACGGTATGGAATATCAAATTTCACCAAAAAACATTGATAATATTTACGATAACGTCGGGGTTCTATCGGGTAGTTGTTACCACTTAGGAAAAAGGAGTCTTTTTCCTTTGGTGAAAGTGCAATAAGCATCTTATACATACGCTCAGACAAAGGAACAATTCTATTTGATGTTTGGGTTTTAGGCGAAGTTATGACAATCTGAGTATGCGGAGAAATTCCCTTATTATATATACGTTGCACAGTTTTTGAAATCCGAATTGTACGTTTCCCCAAATCAATGTCTCTCCATTGCAATGCACAGATTTCTCCTATTCGTAACCCGCCACACAAACATAACGCTATGCCGACTGCTTCGGGAGTAAGTATATCTGTAGCATGTTGAAGAATCAGTTGTTGTTCATAATGAGAAAACGTCATTTTAGTATCATCAAGTGGTTCTACATTCCTTTTACTCCAATACAATTTTACATTACATGAATTTATATACTCTCTTCTGACCGCAAAATGTAACGTTTGACGCGCTGCTTATGCCCATGAATGGGTGTTTGTACTACTTCGACTTAATCCTTAAAAGGGTCTTCGTACTCCTTCGCACTTAATTTATCTTGCATAATATCGTACTTTTCTTGATCTTGAATATACTTTTTTATTGTCGCTTCATTTAATCCTACTGTGCTGACATAATATCCCTCTGACCAGAAATGTCTGTTTCCAAATTTATATTTGAGATTTGCATGTCTGTCAAAAATCATAAACGCTGACTTTCCCTTTAAATATCCCATAAAACTCGACACGCTCATCTTGGGTGGAATACTTACCAACATATGAATATGGTCAGGCATAAGATGCCCTTCGATAATCTCCACACCCTTTGTATGCACATAACTGTTTCAGAATATCACGTATATCTTCTTTTAATTGATTATAGATAATTTTTCGCCTATACTTAGGGGTAAATACGATACTATTCTCAATCACACAGACTTATATGAATACAATCACAGGAAAATGTTAATACATTTACACTTTTGCTTTGAAGGTGTTCCTACAGAACAAACTCCTGGGGCAATGCTAAAACACTACCGACAGCGAAAGTGTTTAACCACACAACAGTTAGCCGAAAGTGTAGGAATTACACCCACAACAGTGTTAATGTATGAGCGTGGACGATTCCCGATACCATATCAAACAGCCGTTGCTATGGCTGAAATCCTTGAAATTGATAGAAATATTCTCTTCGATGAAATTGCTCAATTTATGGATTATCCATACAGTGATAGACTTCGTGAAATCAGAAAAGCACACAGATTAAATCAAGCAACTTTTGCTGAAAAAGCAGATGTTAGTTTGAGTATCTATTCTAAGTGGGAGGGTGGTTCACGACAGCCGTCAAGAAAAATGTTTCGGCAATTGGTAAATACATATCCCTAAATAAATATATGAAAATACAGCGTATCTGTGATATAGCAAGTACGCTGTATTTTTTATCGGTACATTGGTGTTATTACCTGTCTTTATTTAAAATAAAAGTACACTAAAATCCAAGAGGAAAATACTATGGAAAAGTCATTATTTAAACAAATGGGCGGTACTTATACGCAATTTGGAGATTATCTGCTGCCAAATCTCATTTTGCCCGAACAACAAGATTAACCGATCGGAATATGGGGACAGCGCCACGCAAGATATTTAAAGCAGCACCATAAAATTATTTATATGAACCTGCTGACAATCGGGAAACTAAACGACTATCTTGTCGATATTGAAAATCAGGCTGAAAATATGTTTCTTCAAATTGTAAAGCAACTAACAGAAAGCGAAAATGTAACAGAAGAACTTAAGAAAAGAAATCCAATGCTTTGGTGTTCACAACTCAATAATATTCGAGAAAGAGCTATCGAAATAGTTAATGCTGAAATAATCTATGTATAAAGAAGAAAGAATCAGTTGCAA